>Ga0164318_10000757_pt1 | contig 26320 bp, 21 predicted proteins | sample GuaBasSedimGuay9_FD_113734 | JGI IMG/M metagenome (GOLD analysis project Ga0164318, IMG submission 113734) | Subseafloor sediment microbial communities from Guaymas Basin, Gulf of California, Mexico - Guay9, Core 4571-4, 0-3 cm | ecosystem: Environmental > Aquatic > Marine > Hydrothermal vents...
AATTATTCCTTCAATGGTCTGAGCTCCTATACCATAATATTGATTAATAGCAGAGATAATATCCTCTTCACGTGCAATAAAGGGAAGAACTTCAAATCCTAGGAATACTTTTAAATCATCAAATAATGTTACATTGTTCACGTTACTTACCGCTACTTTCAATACACCATCCCTTATTTCTAATGGCATAAATTTATAATGTAGAACAACTTTAGCAGGTATCGCCGCAATTGCTGTTTTATCAATCGGGAATTTGGTTATATTAATATGCCCGGAATGATGTGATGTAGACTGAGGTTCTTTTTCCTCATTATCATTATCGAAAGAATGATTAACTTTATTTTTAAAAATATTATTTTGTATTTTGGGATTATAATCTGAAAGGTTAAAATCGCGGGATAGTGAACTGAATTTTGTTAGTTGTAAGTATTTTTTTTTATTACCCTTACGGGCAAAAAATATCTGGTTATTATAAAAATTGCAATCGGGAAGGTATAATTTTTTAAGAATAAAATATAAAAGTATTAAAAATAACAAAACGGTTAAATATGTATTGTTATATACAACCATAAAACCTCTCTAATTTATAATACCTAATTCGTAGCGTAAAAGAAGAAAATAATATATATTTCAAACACCGGAGGTCTCAAATAAAGGTTCTCTCGTATTAATATCCTCAGGTACTTTTATACTTTCACTTCGTTTTACCGAAATTCCAAAATATGAACCAATTTTTAAAATATTGCTAATGCCTGATTTTATTCGTTGAGAGTCAATATTATTAAAAGAAAAAAGGATTTCATGTAAAAGCCAATATATAAAAAGACAATCTCTTTCTATCTCCGAGTTCCTTACCAATTTTAATAATTCATAAACCCTTTTTATGGTCTTTTCAACATACAAAGGGTTTACCTTTTTATAATTAGAAAAAATTAATAATGAATAGTTTAATATTCGTCTGACTAAATACACATCGCGGTTGTTCACATTACCGTCCATGGTAAATGAAAACTGTTTTAAATATGTTGTTTTCATAGTACATTTTCCTTTTTAGATAGTGAACATATTTTAAAATATTATTAAATACTTTTAATAACTTTATAATAAAGTATAATGTATAAATAAGGACTAGTCAACCTCTAAAAGAATTTTATTCTAAGTATTTATTATTAAAAGTCTTAGGTATGATTTTATAATGAGTGAGCAATACGTAGAAAAGCCTCAACAACTTTTGGATCAAACTGTGTTCCAGCATTCTGCCTTATTTCTTCTATAACTTGGTCTTTCGAAAAAAGGGACTGACGATAAGGTCTTCCTGAAATCATGGCATCATATGTATCCGCAACTGCCATTATTCGTGCTCCTATGGGAATTTGATCACCTTTATTCCCGGAAGGATAACCTTTACCATCATAACGTTCATGATGCTGTCTTATAAGCTCAATCGCATCATTTAGAAAATCTAACGGCTTTAAAATCTCTTGGGCCTTCATAGGGTGTTCTTTAATAATATCAAACTCTTCAGCTGTTAATTTTCCAGGTTTATTTAAAATTGAATCATCTATTCCAATTTTACCGATGTCATGCAGTTGTGCTGCCTTGTTAATAAGATCAATCTGATCATCACTAAGCGCCATTTCTTTTGCTATTGCAACGGAATATTTAGCAACATTTTCAGAGTGGCTTCTTGTGTATGCGTCTTTTGCCTCGATTACGGAAATCAACGTCGCAATCATTCTAATGTATACTTCTTTTAGATTTTCATTAGCGACAGTTAATTTTTGTGTTCGTTCAGCAACTTTTTTCTCAAGATCAACGTTTTGTTCAGATAAGCCCCTTAGCAATCTTTTATTAGTATCAACAAGGCTCTTAGAGTTAACAGCCCTGTTTACTGCAAAGGATATTTGTTCTATATCAAACGGCTTTGTAATATAATCAAAAGCTCCAAGACGTAATGCTTCCTGAATACTTTCCATAGAATTACATCCAGTAATTACAATAATAACTGCGTCTGGATCGTTTTTCTTGATAAAATTTATAATTTTTAATCCGTCGTCTCCCGGAAGCATTAAATCTATAATCATAACATCAAAGTCTTTATTGTAAGCTTCCTGATATCCCTCTTCGCCTGTGGCAACAGCCGTTACATCATATCCCTTATCGCCAAGGACATCTGCGAGAAGACTCCGTATCACCTCTTCATCATCTATTACTAATATCTTTGCTCGTCCCTCATTTGTTTCCATTTTTTATGCCCCTTTCTTTATACTTAATCAGCAGACCAGAATAAGAAATGTTAAATCCACTTCCCCCTTATCTTAAATGCTATAAAATACATTTCCTCGCGATGTTTTTTATCTTTCTATTTCAATGGAAGTATAACTGTAAACGTAGTACCCTTGTTAACCTCACTTACAACTTCAATTCGCCCTTTATGTTCTTTGACAATTTGATTCGAAATTGACAATCCTAAACCTAAATTATTCATATTTTCTTTGGTTGAAAAAAACGATTCAAATATTTTATCAAGATTTTCCTTATCAATACCACAGCCTGTATCAGAAATGGCCACATCAACCATTTTACTTCCTTCCTCCTCTCTAGTCTTTATAGTAACGTGTAAATCTCCTCCTTCAGGCATAGCATGATGAGCATTTGCAATAAAATTAATGAATACCTGCTGTAATTTATCAGCACTTCCCATAATCATAATAGGTTCATCTGTAAAATGAGTTTGCAGATTCATTTTCCATCGTTTTATTTGATATTCCATTATTGAAATAGTTGTAACAACAACATCTTTTATATTAATTTTTTCAAAAGATTTTTTAGAGCGTCTGGAAAAATTAAGTAAATTATCAACTATTCCTTTACATCTTTGTGATTCTTTTTCAACATAATTAAGATATTTCTCGCATGTTTTAATATCTTCCTGTTCAAATTCAGGCTTTTTAAACTTTGAGAGCATCAACTGTACATATCCTAAGACCCCTCCGAGAGGATTATTAAGTTCATGAGCCACGCCGGCACCAATCATTCCTATAGCAGCCATTTTACCGGACTGGACAAGCTGATATTGTGTCTCTTGCAATCTTTTATTAGCTTCCTCAAGTTCGATTGTACGCTCTTTTACCTTAGACTCTAATGTTTGATTCCACTGTTCTATTTCATCTTTAGATATCTTTAACTTGTGAGTCATGACATTAAATGCATCAGCAAGTCTTCCTATTTCATCATGAGAACCAACGGAAATCTTATAATTAAGATCTCCTTTACCAATAATTTTAGTTCCTTCTTCTATAATGGTAATTGGTTTAACTATCAATTGACTTAATAATAAATACAAAAGAACAGAAATCACAATCAAAAGTATAAGCCCTGAAAGAAATGACGAATACATTTGTTTTACAAACAAATTATAAAATCTACCTGGTAAAAGAACAACACGTACAGAACCTAGGTTAATTTCCTGATTTGAGACAATCATATTTATTGGTGAGGTATAATCTGTTCCTTTTTCAGATATCTTCTTCTCCGGTTTAAGTGTCTTCACACTATCAATAGATGAATATTTAGCTACAAGTACGTGCGCAACATAGACTTCAATAGCACTTATTTGGGCATATGAAGTTCCTATTGTTTCTATAACTCGCTGCAATGCTATATAATCTCCTGTATATAATGCATGAGAACAAGATGTAGCAATTCCTTTTGCCAAGGAATAACCATAATTATCCGACTGTTCCTGCAGTGTATTCCGAGTCTCTTTCATTCCATATAAAATGAAAATTGAGGTATAAAAACCTATTGTTAGTAAAATAATAGCAATTAACTTAGTGTTTAGTTGCTCGGTTAATTGCATTTTTTTTCGTGCCATAATATACCCTTACTCTTCTTCAATTCTCACTTTTATATGTGTTTTCTTTATAAAATTATAATTGGAAAGAACCAGTTCCAGAGACATTTTTTTACTCTAATTTAAAATTAAAGGAGGGATCAATTGTATGCAGTTCATTACAGATGTTATTAATTTTTGTTCGTAAAATATTAGATTTCTTTTTAAGCCATTGTGAATACAAATCAAGAAACATGTTTTGTTTTTGCTCGAATTCCATCTTTTTTTCATATAGTTTCATATGATCAAGGAAAATACCAAACTCACTATCTTCATGTCGATTTAAAAAAAGGAAAAAATCCTTTCGCATATATGACAATACCTTAACGTAAAGGGTCAAATTTTTAGCAAGCTTCGATAATACATCTGCAATGGCGGTTTTACGCCGATATATTTTCTTATTAAGCTGTGCAGCATTCGTATAAAATTCCTGTGCATCATTTATATATGAATCAATATCTTTTTGTTGGTCTTTCTTATTTTGTCTATGAGTCAAATCTTGAAAAATACCCAGATGAACCAAAAGATTATCAGCATTTACTTTTAAAATAAAATACTTTAAATATTTATCTTCAGCCATATCCGCCAATACCCGAACCTCAGCATTATAAAGAGATATGTATTGTTCAGTAATACTAGTATAATTAGGCATAGACATAGCATACAAAAGATGCGCTATATATAAATTTACATCTTCATCAAAACCTTTGGCATTTGAAGGAAATTTAGCCTTCTTTCTGGCCTTCAATAATGAATCCAAGAGTAAATTAATAGATGATTCTTTTTGAGTCATATCAGGAACATTAAAGTAATACTCGCCGCCTTCCATAATACACCACCCTAATTTCTATTATATAGTTTTACGGCATATTTTCTCATTTCATGAACCTTGAACATATAAATCATTTAAAGTCTAACATGCAAATTATATAATGTCAATAATAAACAAGGTTTAAATTCTTTAATATCAATGACTTAACAGATTTTATCTATTTTTATAACGCCAAATAATAGTTATTGCTTTATATGCTTAAACCTTCAGAAATGGTTCAATTTAACACATATAATTGAGGCTTAAGTTCTTTCATATTTAGGACGATAATAAAAAGGGGTATATTTGCATGGAACTAAATGCAATAGGTTTTGATTATAACTGGATAGACGGAACAAGTAAAATAGAAGCACGGCGTCGGGGTATTAAGAAAGATAAAGTAGAAGCCGAACAAGAACAAAGCCGACCCAAAGACAATGGCACTTCAATGGTAAATAAAGATAAAGGAAGGATAATTGATGTATCTTTTTGAATTTGTTCAAATATTCCTGATGGTTATGATACTTGTAGTATTAAGTATCCTAGACTAATTGTCTCACCTAATAGTTAAGACTTCACTAACTTCTCGCATGAATTGTATACTTTTAAGCTCACGATTTAGAAAAAACGAAATATATTTCTGCAAAATTTCTTTCATTTCAACTGCAATATCTTTACTGATTTGAAACTTGCTCAAATCGCAAACAATATTATTCTTTAAAAAAATTATGGATGATATGCAACCAGATGAAATTTTAATTAAATCAAATGCTTTTGAACGACAAGACTGACGCGAACATACAATACCTCCATGACGAAAACTAAATGATACATTGCGTAAGTAATCATTTCTCCCGCAAATAACACATCTTTCAAAATTCGGAAAAATCCCTATATAATCTAACAACTTTATTTCAAAATATCTTAATAGTTTAGAGGATTGAATATCTTTAAGCTCGCATAATGAATATAATAATAAGTCAAAAAGATCTCTTTGCTTTTGATATAGCTGCGTTGCTTCATCTACTAAATCCACCAAATAGCTTGCATAACATATTTTCTTAAAATTATTACGCAGGAAAAGAAACGACTCTTTTAGATTTGAATCTGTAATTAAGTTTATCTCCCGCTTTGGATGGTGATAAAATACAATTTCCTGATATGTAAAAGGCTCAAAATGACTAAGCAGCGGACTTTGTTTCTTTCTGACTCCTTTACTAATGGTTTTTACCTTCCCAAAGTCTCTTGTAAAAAATGTAATAATAAGTGAAGTCTCTCGTAATTTCCAGCTTTTTAAAACAATAGCATCAGTTTTTTCAATATTAGCCATAAAAATTAATATGCAAATTTATTAAAGCATACAAATTAAAAGATACCAAATGTGTCTTTTTAAAGAATACCTACTAAAAAGTACACTTGGAAGTTTGATTTATGTAAATAAACTATTTACTTTACTTCTTTAACAGGCTCCCAGGGAGGAATAACTGCGCCACCAGAAATGATTAATTTTAAACTATCTTCAACACACATTTGTAATTCAATAAGCTCATCTTTTGGCACAAATAAAAGAAAACCACTGGTAGGATTTGGTGTCGTTGGAATAAAAACACTGATTAGAACTTTTGATGTTTTATACTGAACTTCACCGCCAGTTTCTGAGGTAACTAAACCAAGCACATAAGTCCCTTTGCGCGGATATTCAACCAAGACAGAGCGTCTAAAAATAGGCTGCTTTTTAATTAAAAATATTTTACTCAATTGCTGCATAGCAATATAAATTTTGTTTACAAACGGTACTTTCATAAGAAGTCCTTCACCAAAACCAAGGATCTTACGAACAAAATAATTCTTAACTAAAACCCCAAGAAGTGTAATCAGTAATATAATGCCTATAAAAATAATAAATTTTACAGAAAGAGTCACATAACGAGGATCGGCCCATTCGAGATAAGGACGTAATACACTAAGTATCGGATTCAATAAGGCATCGTTAACAAACGTGACAATAAATCTAACTACAATATAAACCGCCCATAATGGCAATAAAATAGTAATACCAGCAAGTAAATTATTACGTATAAAAACAAAAAGGTTATTTTTTCCTTTTCTCATATCTATACCTCATTCATTATCATTTACAAATTTATCAAAAATTTCTTTCTGCTTTTTTTCCATCTTTAGCCTGTCCGAGGCTCTTATATCATTATAACCGTAAATATGTAAAATACCATGAATAACATAAAGAAGCAATTCTTGGTTAAATGAATTACTGAAATACTTCGAATTTATTTTTGTTTGATCAAGGGAAATGATAATTTCCCCCGCTATTCTTTTTACACTTTTAAATTTTTTTTTAATCTCAAAAGGAAACGCTAAAACATCAGTAAAAGTGTTTCTATTTTTATAGCGTTTATTAAGCTTCCTTATATAATTATTACATACTAAACAAATGCTTAATTCCGCATCAATAACATCTAGGCAATTAAGCACCTTCCGTGCAAGTGTACAAATACGTCTTTTCGATATTCTGTATTTTTTTGTCTTAAGAAATACATTAATTATTAAGTTTTTTTCCTTGGATACTTTCATTAATCATCTCAGGATATTCTACTCTAGTATGGAAAATAGCCATAAGATTTCGAACAAAGCTTTCCTTTATCTTATGTAAATCGAAAAGTGTTAATTCGCATTCATCTAATTGATTGTCAAGAAATTTATCATTTACAACCTTATCAACAAGTCCTCGCAAACTTGCTGGTGTTGGTTCTGAAAGGGTTCTTGATGCAGCTTCAACCGAATCAGCTAATAAAGTGATTGCAATTTCCTTACTTTGGGGTTTAGGGCCAGGATACCTAAAATCCGAAACATTAATACCTTCATCTTCCTTTAAAATATCTAGAGCTTTTTTATAAAAATAATATACAATGCTGGTTCCGTGATGTTGGACAATAAAATCAGTAATTACTCTTTTTAACTTATGTTTCTTGGCCAATTCAACTCCATCTTTTACATGATTTGTTATAATAAAATAACTCATACGAGGAGAAAGATTATCATGAAAACTTTTATCTTTTGATGTTTGGTTTTCAGTAAAATATTCCGCCTTCTCAATTTTTCCGATATCATGAAAATAAGATCCGACTCGGGCTAATAAAGAATTAGCTCCTATCGCTTCACATGCCGATTCCGCTAAATTACTTACAACCAGACTGTGGTGATAAGTTCCTGGAGCTTCAATAATTAAACGCTTTAATACCGGATGATTTAAATCAGAAAGTTCGAGCAAGGAAATAGGCGTGGTAATATCAAATAAATTTTCAAAAATAAAAAGTCCCAGAAATAACAAAATAGTAATAAAAAATCCATTTAATATACCAATACGTGATATATAAAAAGCATCAAGCAATGTCATTTCCTGCATGATTGAAAAACTGAATATAAGTGAAAAATTAATAAGACCTACCACGGCACCTACAATAAAAAATTGTGAACGTCTACGAATATCAATAATTGAATAAATACCGATAATACTGGCAAGAAGCGTCGTAATAATAACCAATGGATTGTTCTGTACCATAACTCCGCTTAAAACAGCCATACCTATAGAGACAAAAATACCTGCCCTGGGTTTAATAAGAATAGCAAGAAGAAGAGCGGCAAAAGAAGTTGGCAATAGATAAATATCAGCCTCCATAAAAACCAACAGGACTTTATTAAGTAATAAATTAAAAATAATTGCTGTATTAATAACTAAAATGTTTTTCAATGAAGAATACAATTTAGTTTCAAAATTAGAAAGATATAGGACAAGGGCTATGACAAATAATAATGCAACAACACCAACGCCTATAAAACCCATTGCAACTTTCTTTTTAGCAATCTTGTTTTCTATTTCTTTAAGTCTCATTAGTTGATCTTCAGTAATAATCCCCCCACGTCTAAGAATGATCTCATTTTTCTTTACGTTAACCTCAACATTAGGTGTTTCAGCAAACACTGTATCTTTTCTTAATTTTGTTTCATCAGCCGCAAATATCATATTGGCATCGATAAAATGATTTAGGATTTCAACAAATGCACTTCGTAAGCGCCGCTTTTTTGGAAATTTTTCTATAGAGATTTTATTAATCCTATCTTGCATTTCACTTATAGAGACAAGATCATATACACTAATAATATTCTCATCATTCCCACGTTTTAATATTACCGCCCGTTTATTTTCGTCCAGCAATTCAACCTTTTCATCAAAATCAATTATACCGGTATCTAAGATAGAGCTTAGTGTTGTTTCCGCCAAATCTTTAAATTCTGTTATATCTTTTAGCTCTAATATTTCTTTAATACTAGCATCACTAAGAACTTCATTGATACTCTCAGAAACATTAGCATTGCCTTCTTTGATGCGTGCTTTATTAATCTCTGAAAAAAATTCATTAAATTCTTTCAACACTTTTTTATTAACGCTATCATTTAATCGATATACGTTATAAACTCTAGAGGCTTCGCGTTGTTTCGCCTCTTTAGTTTTTTCTTCATCAACAAAAGTAAAACTAAAAGGTGAATAAACATCCTTAGGAGCAGGTTCACCAACTTTAACATTAAGCTTCCATTCTTCCCCTTTTTGTACATAAGTAATAATAACTACAATTATTAGGAAAAAAGCAGTAAAAATGATAAAGCGATAAAAACTATCAGTGCTGACTCTAGTTCTTTTCTTTTTTTCTTCTTTTATTTTCTTTTTCATAGGCCTTTATTATATCTTTTACTAATTTGTGACGAACAACATCACTTTCTGTTAAATAAACAAACTTTATCCCAGAAATTTTATTTAAAATGGATTGAACCTGTACAAGACCTGACTGATCTTTATAAGGTAAATCAATCTGAGTAATATCACCAGTAATAATACACTGAGAGGATAAGCCTAACCTAGTTAGAAACATCTTCATCTGAAGTGGATTAGAATTTTGAGCTTCATCAAGAATTATAAATGAATCATTCAATGTCCTTCCCCTCATGTATGCTAATGGGGCAATCTCTATTATCCCTTTTTCAATGTTTTGTGCAACTTCATCAAAACCTATCATTTCATACAATGCATCATACAAAGGTCGTAGATAAGGATTTATCTTCGCATACATATCACCTGGAAGATACCCTAAACTCTCTCCAGCTTCAATGGCAGGACGAGTTAATATAATTCGGGAAACACGGCGCTGTTTTAAATAATTCAATGCAATAGCGACAGCTAAATATGTCTTACCGGTACCAGCAGGACCAATACAAAAAATTATATCATGATGTTTAGCATACGTAATAAAATTTTTTTGTCCTTCAGAACGAGGATTTATAACTTTACCTTTAAAAGTAACAAAGACTGCTTCTTCTCTATGGACATCTTTTTGTTTTTTATCTTTATGCCTCCAATTATCAGATAAAAAATTACTTAAATTATTAAATGCAACAGATTCACCCCGACGAATGGCACGAAGCATATTTTGAAAAAATATTTGGGCGTTTGAAACATTTTTAGATTCGCCTGTAATAGTTAACTTATGTCCACGTGCACATACATTAATATTAAATTTCTCTTCGGCAAATGTTATATTTTCATCTAAGTTACCAAATAACTTCAATGCTTCTTCATCACTTTTAAGTTTTAATACTTTTTGCACTATAACAGCTCCTTCAAAATAATTAGTAAAAATAATCTAGTTATGTAATTTTAATATGTAATTCTTTCAACTGTTTAGTATCTACTTTAGCAGGAGCATCCGTCAGGGGACATGTCCCTTTTTGGGTTTTTGGAAATGCAATAACATCACGTATTGAATCAAGGCCAATCAGCATTGCAACAAGTCTATCTAATCCTAATGCAATACCTCCGTGTGGAGGGGCTCCAAAAGATAATGCCCTCAGGAGAAAACCAAACTTTTCATGTGCCTCTTCTTTTCCAATCTTAAGAATCTTAAATATTTTTTCTTGTGTATTTTCTTCATGTATACGGATACTTCCGCCACCAATTTCTGTACCATTAAGAACCAAATCATAAGCCCGCGCCATTATTTTTAACGGTTCAGAATCAAGAAACGAAACATCCTGTTTTCGTGGTGCCGTAAAGGGATGATGCATAGCCTGCATTCTTTTATCATCCTCATTGTATTCAAGTAAAGGGAAGTCAATAACCCAGCATAACGAATAGGTCTTTGCATCTATTAAATTCATTTTTCTTGCAAGGCTTATACGCAACGCACCAAGAGAAACACACGCAGTATGCCAATCATCGGCGACAAAAAGCAATACATCATCTTTTTGAGCCTCAAAAGTATTACGCATAGTGTTTAAGGTCGCTTCTGTAAAAAACTTTTTTATGGGAGAATCAAAACCATTATTAGTAACTTTAAACCATGCAAGTCCTTTAGCACCATACTGTTGTACAAATGATGTGAGATCGTCAAAATCTTTGCGAGACATTTGACTCATTTTTTCGATTTTAAGTCCTTTAATAACTCCCCCTCGGGAAATAACAGTATTAAATATTTTGAATTCAGATCCTCTAAATATCTCTGTACAATCTTTTATTATTAAATCGAAACGAAGATCAGGTTTATCAGAACCATACTTATTCATTGCATCATAATATGTTATTTGTTTAAATGGAACAGTAATTTTTTTCTTTAATATCTTTTCAAAAATATTTTTTACCATACCCTCAATCAAAGAAAATATGTCATCTTCAGTAATATATGACATTTCAATATCGATTTGTGTGTGCTCTGGCTGCCTATCAGCTCGTAAATCCTCATCACGGAAACAACGTACGATTTGAAAATATCGATCAAAACCTGACACCATCAAAATCTGCTTAAAAAGTTGCGGGGATTGGGGGAGCGCATAAAAATCACCTGGGCTTAGCCGGCTAGGTACAAGATAATCACGTGCCCCTTCGGGCGTACTTTTAGTAAGAAAAGGCGTTTCAACTTCAATAAATTTTTGCTTATCTAAATAATCTCTCACCTCTTTGGAAATTCGATAACGAAGCTCAAGATTATTAAACATTCCCCTTCTCCGTAAATCCAAAAACCTATATTTGAGCCGCAAATCTTCTGATACTTCCTTCTCATCCGCAACTTCTATCGGCGGAGTATCAGCTTTATTTAGAAGTTCAAGCTGAGAAACTATTATTTCAATATCACCAGTAAGAAGCTTTTTATTAACAGTACCTTCAGGACGTTCTCTTACAATGCCTAACACGCGTATGACAAATTCAGATCGTAATTTTGCTGCCCTATCGTGTAGAGAGGCAAGGCCTTGCGTCTCTACATTCTGTTCCGGATTAAATACAAGTTGTGTGACTCCCCACCGGTCTCTTAAATCTATAAAAATAACTCCTCCGTGGTCACGCCATCTGTCAACCCATCCACATAAAGTAACATTTTGTCCAAGGTTTTTCTTAGTCAGCTCTCCACAATTATGCGTACGCAACATGAATTATATATCCTCCGTCATTTAATCCAATCTTGGATATTATTAGCAAAATCGCGCTCAGTAATATTACATTGAAATTTATCTTTGGATCGTAAATCTTTTAAAGTATAAATTCCCTGCTCAACTTCTTCTTTATTTAAAATTAGAACCCAACGAAATCCAAATTTGTTAGCACGTTTCAATTGACTGTTTAAGGAACGTCTGTCTAAATCAGCATATGCAGCAAAACCCATGTTTTCTAAACGGGCTAAAATGCCTTTAGATTGTTCAATATATTTCTCATTACTATATGCTACATAAATACTATTCCTAACTATATCAGGAAAATAATCCTTTAATTTATCCTCTAAGCATAAAAGTAATCTCTCAACACCTATGGCAAAACCAACTGCTGCTTTATTCTCACCTCCTAGTTCCTTCATTAAATCATTATATCTTCCTCCTGCAGCAATGGCATCTTTTGCTCCCAACTTATTCGATGTCACCTCAAATACCGTGCTTGTGTAATAATCAAGCCCTCGTACAATACTTTTATTAATAACAAATGGAATGCCAAAACTCTTCAACTCCTTACTAACCCCGTCGAAATGAGATTTACAATTGCTACACACTTCATCACTGACTTTTGGTGCCGCTTGTGTTAGTTTTATACAGTCGTTATTTTTACAATCAAATATGCGTAATATATTCTTCTCATATTTAATTTTGCAATTATTACAAAGTGATTCTTTATATTTGGAAAAATATTCTTTTAGCTTTTTTAAATATCCAGGACGGCAACAAGGCCCCCCTACATTGTTAATTTGTACAGTAACTTCATCGCGTTTAAGTCCGACAGCTTCTAAATAAAACAACAAATCCTTTATGACCTCGGCATCACAAAAAGGATCATCATTACCTATAACTTCAACACCAATCTGGAAAAATTGCCGTCTCCGCCCAGCCTGAGGACGTTCAGCACGAAACATAGGTCCATAATAAAAAAGTTTCAATGGTTCACGTTTGCTCAGGAGATTATTTTCAATTACTGACCTAACAATTGAAGCTGTCATTTCAGGTCGAAGAGTCAAACTTCTATTCCCCCGGTCCCGGAAACTATACATCTCTTTATTAACAATATCAGTAGTTTCACCTATAGAACGAGTAAAGAGTTCGGTGTATTCAACAATAGGTGTACGAATCTCCTCATAAAGCCGCTGTCCAAAAAATGATCTCGCCTTTTGTTCAACAAACTGCCATTTATATACGTCGGATAAATAAATATCTGACATTCCCTTAACAATTCTATATTTCATGTAATCCTTTCGTTCCTAACTTAAATGTTAATAATAACATAGGGAATAAAAATGTCAATATAAACCATAAGGGGTAATTTTAATTAGAATTTTATATATTATGAATATATGCATCTTGAAAAACTAAAATAAAGAGCTCATAAAGTATAATTGCAAGGTTTATAATTTTTTGCTAATATTGACAGAATAACAACTTATAAATATTAGGTTTTTTATTGTACTTATTTATGGGAATTTTTTTACTAATATTAAACATTATTGTTCAAGGTGCAGCCGGAATAATAGGACAACTCATTATTTTACGAGAGTTACCGTCAATTTATTACGGCAATGAGCTTTCCTTGGGCATTATTTTAACCTCATGGCTTTTTTGGGTCGCTGTTGGAAGCGGGTTGATTGGAAAAATAAGTTATTACTTAAAAAATTTAAAGCGAAGTTATACTATCATAACGATAATTTCCACATTTATTCTTTTAATCGTTTTAATTTCAATTAGAAATCTCCGTTACTATCTTAATATTACACCAGGTGAAATTCTCAGTTTTCCCTTCATAGTTATTTCATCATTCCTTATTGTTGCTCCATACGCAGTTTTGCAAGGCCTCCTGTTTACTATCGCACCACGAATGTATAAACAAGATAAAAATATCATCTTAAATACAAATTCTGTTTACTTATGGGAAGCTCTCGGAGCATTTGTTGGCTGCATCTTTTATTATTTCATAGGACTAAAATATTTCGATTCTTTTCAAAATGTTTTTATTTTTAACGGTCTGCGTTTAATACCATTATTACTATTACTTCATTTTCCAATTGTTAGGAAGTTCAGAGCTAACGCTTCGGAAATAATTCTACTGGCTTTAATAATTTTTAATTTTTCCCTCTTATCATTCAAAGAAATAAATTTTCATTTTTATAAAAAGGCATATCATCCTTTAACAGTTATTGATATTGGCGAATCAATATACGGTAATATAGTTATAACAAAACAAAGTGAAAACAATATAACATTTTTTGAAAACGGACTTAATCTTTTTACAACAGACGATATTTTTACTATCGAAGAAGCAACTCAATTCGCTTTACTTGCTCATCCTACCCCTCGAAAAGTTCTTCTTCTTGGAGGAGGAGTAAATGGATGTTTGAGAAAAATTTTTGCTCATCCTTCAGTAAAACACATAACATACATAGAATTAGATCCTCTTCTGATAAAAAAAGCAAAAGATCATTTACCTTCCCAATCGAAAGAAATATTAGCCAAACCGAATGTTTCAATATATTATGGCGACGCTCGCTATTTTATTAAAAGAACCAAGGAAAAATTTGATGTAATTATTTCTCAATTGCCTCAGCCTTACACCCTGCAACTTAACCGTTTTTATACAAAGGAATTTTTTCATGAAGTTAAAGACATTTTAAAAGACGAAGGGCTTTTCGCATTTTCAACCCCCTCTTCTGAAAATTTTATTAATAAAAATCAAGCACTGCTTCTAAAATCTCTATACTCAACATTAAAAACATCATTTAAAACAATAGCAATAGTTCCAGGAAATACGAATATTTTTCTTGCAAAAAATACAAATGCTAAAATTTCGCTCAAAAGCTCTCACCTTGTGCAAACAATAAAGGAACGAAATCTTAATCTTAAATATATAAATGAGTTCTTTCTCCCTGCCCGTTTGAGTGATGAAAAAATAAATTATGTGTTAATGCGTCTTTTACAAACACCAAAAACAAGGATTAATTTAGATTTTAATCCTATTTCATATTATTACGATATGATTCTTTGGAGCGAGGTATCATACCCCCCATTACAAAAATTGACCTCATTTTTGCTAAATTTAAATCCGATCTATTTTTATTTCTTGATATGTCTTATTTTTTTCATTCTTTTCTTTATTAATAAAAAAGATACTTTTTTAAGGCACAGCTTGTTATTAACTGTTGCTACAGTTGGCCTTAGCGAAATTTCATTAGTTATCATTATCATCCTACTTTTTCAAGTTTTTCTCGGCTATATTTATTCATTCATAGGCATAATTATTGGCGGTTATATGGCAGGTCTTACTGCAGGAGCATTTATCGGTCAAAAATATTCAAAAAGAGATTTTCAAGAAACAATGGTTTATAAAAAAATTGTCATGCTTGAATTAATGATAGCGGTTGTACCACTTTTCATTCTACTATTATGCAAGTTTATGCACACTTATGTATTTTCACAAAATATAATACAAATGATACTGCTAATAATTACAATTTTTACGGGAATTATTGGAGGAATGCAGTTTCCTTATGTGAATACTTTATATCTTACGAATGTTCCGGTCTACGGAAAAAACATAGGGATAATATATGCATCAGACCTCCTCGGATCTTCTCTTGGGGCTTTTCTTATTAGTTCCATCGTCATTCCCCTATTTGGTATACAACACACTCTTATTTTCATTTCATTTATTAATATACTCTGTTTTCTTTTCCTCTTAAAAGCTAGGCGATCTCAATAAAATATGGCAACATTAATCGAAATTATGATAAATATATGATAACCCGCATCGGTCACAACCAAATTAACACAAACATTTTTCTTGCCCCTCTTTCAGGCTGTTCTGATCTCTCTTTTAGATTAATTGCCCGGGAATATGGTGCTAGGTTTGCTTTCTTTGAAATGATTGATGCAAACTCACTTATTCGTAACCATCCAAAAACATTAAGAATGTTAAAAATACATAGGAAAGATACCCCAATTGCTGCACAATTACTTGGAGGGGATCCGTGCCTAATGTGTGACGCAGCATATAAGCTCTTAAGCCATATATCAGTTCCTTTCATCGATATTAATAGCGCATGCCCGGTTAAAAAAATAATCAAAAAAAAGGCTGGCTCATATCTATTAAAAAACCCTCAAAAACTTGAAAAATTGGTAAAAAAAATGGTACTCTCTTTACCTATTCCTGTTACCGTCAAAATCCGTATAGGTTTTACGAAACCAGATAAAAAAAATATTATTATTCTCGCAAAAAGTTGTGAATCCGCAGGAGCCTCTGCAATATTTGTACATGGAAGGACCCGGGAACAAAGTTACAGCGGAACCGTGGACTATTCTGTAATAAGAGGGATTAAAAAAAATGTTTCTATTCCAGTATTCGGAAGCGGAAATATACTAACACCTCAGTTGGCAAAAAAGATGTTTGATGAAACAGGATGTGACGGAATTTTAGTAGGACGAGGATCTTTTGGGAATCCATGGATTTTTAATGACATCGAACATTATCTAAACTCAAATAAACTGCCCGAGCAAAGAAATCTTGCTACAAAGGTAAAAACATTAAAAAAACATCTCAGTTACGTCGAGAAATATAATGAATTTAAGACCGCTGGAAAAATTGGTTTTTTGAGAAAAATTGCTCAATGGTACTTAGTAGATTTTCCTCAGGCACGTAAAATGCGAAACCAAATAACTTCTGTGAGAAACTATGATTCTTTAATCAAACTTATAGAATCATTGGAATATTAGACCACAGACTGAAGACTAAAGACCGAAGACCATAATTTCGGAATAAAAATAAAGGAGATTTAATTTATTTACAATTATTCATTATTTAGGAGACTTCCGTCTTCTGTCTTTGGTCTTTGGTCTACTATGGTCTTCATTTGATAGACAATTCTAAAATCAAATCTCCTTTTTTACCGCAATAGGGACATATATTTCCTTCTCCCGGAATTTTTAATTTTTGTCCATTTCGTGCGTTTTGAGGTATCTTAACCATTAATACTTTACCGGTTGAAAGGCTTAATTTAATCTTTCCTCCCTGCATTGCCTGCTGGGGGGATAAATTGACAACTTTTATAAAATCAGTTTTTACCTGAGGTTCTTTATCATAATTAAAGCCCTGGGGCTTAGCGTAAGTTTGAGAATCGTCACCGGGAGAAAAATGAAAAAAGCTACTCCTTCCTCCACCGCCCCCTATACCAAATATATCTTCAAATATATCATTGAAAATTGAATAATCACCACGAGAAGAAAAACCAGCACGTCTTTTCTTAGATCCGCCAAAACCAGTGTACTGCCTCAAAAATTCATCAAAATTAAATCCGTATGCCTGTCCCTGACCGCCTCGGCCTGCTTGTGCTCCAGAATATCCGTATTTACGCATCATATCATATTGCTTTCTTTTCTCAGGATTACCAACAACATAATAAGCCTCTGAAATCCCTTTAAACTTTTCTTCAGCTTGTTTCTTATTTTTAGGGTTCTTATCAGGATGATATTTAACCGCAAGCTTCTTATAAGCTTTTTTAATTTCAGCTTGAGTAGCATTCTCCTTTACGCCTAATATTTTATAATAATCCTTCTGCTGCATATTTTTCACTCCTCTCCAGGCTTATTCTTAATTATAAAAAATATTATATCAAATAATTAAACCATCATACAGTAAAACTCAGCATATGAAAACAATTGCAAAAATAATATATCAGTGGTAAAATTCGCAGGTTACTAAAATCATCTTATTAACAATCAACAAAGGAGGTTAAGGCATGAAAAAGAGTTTTGCCGCTTTATTACTCGTCTTTATTATAACATTTTCATTTTCAGGCTGTGCATCATATCATCCACTAGGCTTTGTATACACTGAAGTCACTTCACCAGTCTCCGTGACTGACAGCGATATTTCTCACACTAAGGTCGGCACTGCTGTGGCAACGTCAGTACTCGGTATTGTAGCCACCGGAGACGCAAGTGTAAGAGCAGCTGCAAATAACGGCGGAATTAAAAAAATAAAACATGTTGAATATCATGTAAAAAATATTCTAGGTATAATAGGCGAATATACAACAACCGTTTATGGGGATTAATTGATAATTTATTTTTAAATAAAAAAAGAGGGGCATGAAGCCCCTCTTTTTTTATTTATATTTATACCAAATATATTATTCTCTTATTCGCTTAATTTCTCAAGTATCAACCGCTTTCCATTCACATCAACTCTGAAGAAAAAATTACCCAGATATGTCATTCCAAGCAGTCCCTTAATCTCCGAGTCAGGTTCCACCTCAAGTATAACTGTCTGAACATGTTCAACCCTCATGCCGCCCACTTCGATCGAATTTAAAAAAACAACACGCCCCTTAACTTTACTCCCGTTCGCCAGAGTTACCGAGACTGTTCGTCCTTCATCTTCAGGCTTAACACCTATTGCATCAGCAATAGAACGGGAAATGCATACGGATGACGCTCCTGTATCTAAAATCAAAGGAAATGTGTTCTTATCATTTAGTATAACATCCACAAGGAAACTTGCGCCGTAACTCCTCAATGGAATACTCTCATGTATCCATTCCTGGCTAAATCTATCTATCATTCCTTTAATACGTTCATACTCTTCATCGGACTCCCTTGCTTTATTTTCGCGTACGAGTTCCTCATATCGTGTGATTAACGCTCTCGTAGCAGCAGTTAATCCATGTAACGATTCTGAAAGTTTACGGCCTATTTCACTTTGTTTAGCTTCATATTCGCTCAGCTTGATTTCATGTTCTCTGATTTTAGAACTTATTGCATTTAAATCAACAATACGAAGATTAGTTAGACGTTTCTTCTCTTGGGAAACATATCCTTCATCATCAACTTCACTTTCCTTAACACTTAATTCTTCATATGTTTTATATAAAGGTGTGAGTTCATCTTTTACTTCACTCAATTTCCGTTCAACTCCGGTAAGCTCTCCTTTAAATCTAGACACAAGTCTGCGTTTTAGGCGGACAACATTAAGCAAACGATTCAATTCCTGTATTTCTTTAGAAGGACGAGTAATCTGTTGGGCTTTATTCTTTAATTTTTCATTTTTCTCAGAACTTCCTCGCTCAATCCGCGCTATTTCACTCTTAGAAAATGTAAACCTGCCTACCCCAACATCAATAACAACTTCTTCATCTGTCTCCCTTTTAATAATTCCTTCAAGCGTCTGTTTATTTTTAAAATAAAGTATATCAGCAAACGCTTTTGTTGAAATAAAAAAAATAAAACCAACGGATAACAAAACAGTTATTGCAATCGGTCTCTTTGATACTTCCATAAACTTTATTAAATAATGGGCATCCATATTATATTTATTGATTTCAAATTTCAAGATTCAATGAATATTATGATAATTGAAATAATATCTAGGCGTTCACACTTCCAAAGTTGACAAGACTATCATGCAGCTTTTGCATCTCATCAAACTGTTCAAAATACGGATCTTCAATCTGTGGAAACTTTTTCATGTACTCAAGAAGTTCTGCCTCAATAGTCCTCGCATCTTTGCCTATTGCCTCAATAAGCCATTCAATGTCTTCATTACCCTCAGGAGTCTTTTCTGAAATTTTAAGAATATACTTCATAAATTTATCCGGATAGGTATCCATAAAATATTTAACAAGCGCCCAACTCTGAGAATAAGCATACAACATTGCCTCATGATACATTCCGGGAAAACTTCCAATCTTATAGACCGTTAACTGCTCTAGTGGGAAAAAAGCATTATCTCTAAGCATTTCTTGAAAACAATATACTCTTTCATCATTTTGACTCCCAATAGTAGGTCCGGTTTCACAATAGGTTGCTAATCCTTCAGCGAGCCAAGAATTAGCTGCCTGAATTTCAGGCAAAGGTTCCTCGCTTCGTAAAGTAATCAATTCTCTTAAAATTTTTTGTTTCTCTTTCACATCTTTTGTCTCAAGAAATTTCTTTTTCTTTTTTACATTTGGTATTTCTTTCTCCTTAATCTTTGAAATTACAACTCCTACTAATGCCCAATTGCTAAATAACTCATGGGAGAACTCATGCCTTAAAATGGCAAATGTAGTTCTTCTTAATCTTCCCATATACCACTCAAAATACCTCCAGTATTTATCTTTTATGCTTTTAGCCTGCCCTTCAACAAACACGTGATAACGCTTATCAACAAAAGTTTCTACTCTATCAACAACATCATCAACAGCTTTACCAAAAACATCATGCATAAGCCCATTAATAAAATTTTCCATTTCTTCGCCGATCATGTTGTATAAATACAAAACTTTAGTGGTCGGACTAAAATAACCAGGGACAATCCAACCAGGAACACCATCGGAGACAGCATTTTCAATATATTTTTCAGGGTGGTCAAAAATGACAACATAATTTTGGACATGCTGTTCACGAGTCTTAAAAATATTATAAAATTTACAATAAATTTCTGTCTGAACTTGACGCAATATCCTTTTGTAATTTCTAACCCAAGTAATATAAGAATCCGTAACAATTGTTGTACTGCCCTCATTATAAAACTTCATGTCAGGAAATAAATTCTTTAAAGAATTTTCTATTTCTCTACTTCTCTGGTTGAGTATGGGTTTAAACATTAGGTATTCAACTTTTGACCTTAATATGTCCTGCTCGATACTGCCTCCCTCATCAAAATCATAACGTACGGTAATAGTTTCATTCCTTATTGAACTAATTGGGACATCCAGAATTTCTCCGTTTGTCAATACAATCACAATGTCATTAATAAAATTCCATTGGTTATCCAAAATTCCCTCAATATCATTAATAAAAATATTATCCTTTGATTTAATCGTTTTTCCTCGCTGAACATGCTTAACTTCATATGCCATAAACTCAGCAACTCCTCCCTGTGCTCTGATTCTATAGCGATCAGCATCTTCGTATATAAGTTCTCCACTAATAGCTCCGCCATTTTTAAGAAAAAGAATGACCATATTCTCATCAGGAATAGCAACTAATATATTTGAGTCAGTTCCAGAGGAGGTATTGGAGAAACTCTCAAGCTTTTTTTTCAATACTTTTATTATTTCTTTAATTGTCTTGTGGACATCAAACTCCGGTATTGGTATATTAAATTCCTGACAAAAAGTCTGTATTGTATACTTCTTCCCTTTACCTTCATGCAAAGAAGGGGAACCGTAATACCAGAATATAACTAAAAGTATAAGAAAAAATGCTGTCCATTTCATAAATATAAATAGTTATCAAATTAAATAAAAAAGGGCGATTTTATTAAAAAATCGCCCTTTTAAGTTTTATCTTAATCTTTGATGCATCAATAACATATCTCATTAAATTTAATAATATTATTAATATCGATAATGGTCCGATTTGTATGGACCATCAATCGATACGCCGATATATGCTGCTTGTTCAGGTGTTAATTTTGTTAATTTAACCCCAAGTTTTCCAATGTGGAGACGCGCAACTTCTTCGTCTAACTTCTTTGAGAGACGATATACTCCAATTTCATAATCATGTGACCATAAATCAATCTGAGCAAGTGCCTGATTTGTAAAAGAATTGCTCATTACAAAAGACGGATGCCCGGTTGCACAACCTAGATTAACTAAACGCCCCTCTGCAAGAAGAAAAATCGAATGGCCGTCAGGAAAAACATACTGGTCAACCTGTGGCTTAATATTAACTTTTTTAATGCCAGGAAATTCATTTAATTTATCCACTTGAATCTCATTATCGAAATGACCAATGTTGCATACAATGGCTTGATCTTTCATTCCCGACATATGATCAACAGTTATAACATCACGATTACCAGTTGCTGTGACATATATATCGCCAATTTCAAGGCAGTCCTCTATAGTTTTTACATCATAACCTTCCATAGATGCCTGGAGTGCGCAAATCGCATCGATTTCGGTAATTATGACTCGTGCTCCAAATTCTCTCAAGGATCGAGCACTACCTTTACCCACATCACCGTATCCACAGACTACGGCAACTTTACCGGCAATCATAACATCCGTTGCGCGTTTAATTCCATCAGCAAGAGATTCACGACAACCATAAAGGTTATCAAATTTTGATTTTGTTACTGAATCGTTCACATTCATAGCAGGAAAAAGTAATTCACCTTTTTCCAACATTTGATATAAACGATTAACTCCAGTTGTTGTCTCCTCAGAAACTCCTTTCATCTGTTGTGCTATTTTCTGCCACTTTCCGGGGTTTTCTTTTAACTCACGTTTTAAAACCTTATTAATTATTTTAATCTCTTTGTTATCGGTTGGCTCGTCTAACAGGGATGGATTTCTCTCAGCCTGAACACCCCGATGAACCATAAGTGTAGCATCACCACCATCATCAACAATAAGGTGAGGCCCTATTCCATCTGGAAATGTTAACGCAGTATTTGTAAACTCCCAATAATCATCAAGTGACTCCCCTTTATAAGCAAATACGGGAATTCCTGATGAGGCAATAGCTGCTGCGGCATGATCTTGAGTAGAGAAAATGTTACAAGTTGCCCACCTCACATCTGCTCCTAGTTTTACCAAAGTTTCAATCAAAACAGCCGTTTGAATAGTCATATGTAAAGAACCCATAATCCGAGCTCCTGCAAGTGGCTTAGAGGAACCATATTTTGCCCTGACAGCCATAAGGCCAGGCATTTCTTTCTCAGCTATTGAGATTTCTTTTCTTCCAAAATCTGCCAGATTAATATCTTTAACTTTATACTTTTGTATTGTTGTTGCCATTATTATCTCCCCTCTCTTGGAATCTAAATTATTCAGATTAAATATGTTGGTCAATTAATGCAGGATGTTAAATTATAACTTTTTTCAGTCAAATATCAAGGATAAAAGTATGTAAGGTGGGGGAGTATAGATATTACCAACTTAGTATGACACTCACCAAAAAATGGTTAATTTAACTAACCAGAATAAGGCAAGTGCCATACAAGTATCATACAAGAGATTCCCTTATAATATGGGTATATTTTAGAAATCAAGTTGACTTCGAAGCCCTAAAATAGTAACTGTACTATCACTGCCCGCTCCCACATCTTCATCAGCAACACCGTTTGGATTCCAGACTATCTGTAAATGCGGTGAAATAGCTAAATGATCATAAATTTGCCAATTATAATACACTTCTAACTGTCCTTCCTTATGATTAGTTGCGCCGCTTTTTTCAAGCTGCATGCCAGGAATATTCTGTCCTACCGCAACACCAAAATAATCATTTTCACGATGCCACAAGTCTCCGTTAATTTGAAGTCCGCTCGACCATGCATACTCAATATTTGAAACACTCTCATCAGCCCATCCAAACCGGCCAAAAAGAGTAGTTGAATCTAATACCTCCTGATCGAAACTAACACCGAATCCATGATTATCTTCACGCTTACGTGGCTGGCCAGATATACTTTCCTCTAATAAATCATGCTGTTGCGTATCATACCATCCATAAACACGATAAGTTCCGGGGCGTTCAATAAAGTCTGGTGAATATGCTAGTTGGATAAAACCAAAAGTTCTATCAAAAATATCCTCAAAATCACCGTCAGCCTCTAAAATCCCGGTATTTAAATATAAACCATCACATATTTCAGCACCAACACGAAGCCCTAAGTTATTATCAGGAAAAGGAATTGTAGATGCATTACGAAAAATACAGCTCAGAAAATGAGCAGTTTCGTCATTTGCAATTTCATTATCATCCAAATATGCAGTAGGATCAATCTTACCTCCGGTCACCAAAAGTCTTTCATCAAAAAATATGGCTTCATAATAAAGCTCTGTAACTGTAAGAGTTGATCCTGAATTTCCGTTATCTCTATTTACACAACTAAAAAGGTTAAGTTCATCATCATCAAGCCCGTTACCTTGTCCCATTTCCACATGACAGAATGCAAGACCACAGTTTTCAAATGTTTTTGAAAATTCCAAATCAGCAGTCCATGTTGAATCTGTTCGATCACCTACACCGGTATTGTCACTGTTTACTATTCCCTGAATTACGCTTGTTGCACTTAGTCCTATTTCAAGTCCTTCGGTTTCAAACGGCACGCTTGGTTCACGAACCGTAGCATCTCTGAGAGCACTCTCACAGTGCACAATGAATTCCTTTTGCTCTTGTTCTTTATTTGTCATTAATTTTCTTAAATCTCTATTCTCTTGCTGTAAATCTTCTAAACGATCCACCAGGTTACTCATCTCTTTTTTGTGGATTAATTCCATATTTTTAACCATTTTTTCTAAATCTTTAATGCGTTTAGCTATTTCATTATCCATTCCAACGTCAGCAAAAGTGAGACTATTTTGCATAACAAACAATGTTAAAAAAAAGACCAAAAGCATTCCGTTTTGAAATATCGTCTTCATCATTTCTCCCTTGGCTACGGATTACTTCTGGTCGTCCAGTCAGTAAAACTTTGTTAAACTGATTTTTGCCAACAATCATGTATGGTTGGCATTAAACTTTTTTAAACCGTTTTTCTTAATATTATAAGTTCGATTTCAATAAATTTTTATTATCACCTCCTTGAAAAACTAAACTCTTAAAATAGTTTATTAAAATTTTAAATTAAAAAATACTTTAAAATTTACAGCATGTCATTTAATTTGGTTCGTAAAAAACCATCTTTGAATAACATGTTTTATTTGTGCACCCCTTACATTTGTTCGAAAAAGACGACTCTTCTGTTTCTGTTTTCTTAATCTTACCTTTCTTTATCCATAAATCAACCATCTTTTCCATAGCACGCTCATCTACATTAAAATATAAAGATAAATTATATAATGAAATGATTTTTCGTTCTACAATTAAATCTCTAATTTCTGTTAACATAGTAATCCTTGTTCTGAAATACCTATCTTAACAATACGTTTCCCCTTCTTTTAAGCGCAGCTACAAATATCGAAAATATAAGAATGCAAAATATAATCCATACCGCTGATATACCAGGGTGTTGATTAAATCTCATAACTTGATAAAAAAGAGTCGAAAGCAGCCACGCTAAGCCAGATAGATATGCAGCACTAAAGATTGTCCATCCTAAACTCAATTCCCTATATACAGCCGCAATTGCTGCAACGCAAGGCATATACAAAAGAATCATTAAAAGATATGCAAACGCTCCTGCTTTTCCATCAAAACGTTTCACTAAAGAAGAATAAGTAGCTTCCTCAACTTCCAAATCTTCAATAGCAGAGTCAACATCAGAGCCAATCAAGCCAGTTAATGAAAAAGGAAGTGACAATCCAGATAAGTTTTCAGGAATAGTAGCAAACGATTCTTTCATACCTTCAAAAAAGTTAAACTTGTCTGGTTCAGTTCCTTTTTTTTCTTTTATATCAATTTGTGAATAAAGAGAATCAAGGGTTCCAATAACTGCTTCTTTTGCAAATATACCGGTAAAAATACCAACTGCAGCAGGCCAGTTATCTTCCCTCATACCCATTGGTTTTAGGACTGGAACAATCATCTTCCCTATTTTACTTAAAACTGAATTCTCACCATCTTGATTACCAAAAGATCCATCAGTACCTATGGAATTCAAAAAACTTAATATGACAATTACAGCCAAAATTACTTTTCCAGCTCTTAATATAAAAGTCTTAAGCCTCTCCCATGTATGAATTAGAATCCCTTTAAATGTTGGAATATGATACGGCGGTAATTCCATAATAAAGGTAGATGTTTCCCCTTTTAATATAGTACCTTTTAGTATAAAGGCCGTTATGATAGCTAAGGCAATTCCTATCATATAAAGAGCAAAAACAATAGTTCCTCCTGCATTCGGAAAAAAAGCCGCAGCAAATAAAGCATATACAGGTACTCGTGCTCCACAAGACATAAAAGGATTTATCATAACTGTTAATATCCTATCCCTCTCGTGTTCAAGCGTCCTGGTAGCCATAATTGCAGGTACATTACAACCAAAACCTACAAGCATAGGAACAAAAGCTTTACCGGGAAGCCCCACAGCTCTCATTGCCCTATCCATAACAAAAGCCGCACGTGCCATATACCCAGAATCTTCTAATACGGCCAGG
>Ga0164318_10000758_pt1 | contig 26306 bp, 27 predicted proteins | sample GuaBasSedimGuay9_FD_113734 | JGI IMG/M metagenome (GOLD analysis project Ga0164318, IMG submission 113734) | Subseafloor sediment microbial communities from Guaymas Basin, Gulf of California, Mexico - Guay9, Core 4571-4, 0-3 cm | ecosystem: Environmental > Aquatic > Marine > Hydrothermal vents...
ACCCTCTGTCCATCTACTAAGATCAGGGTATGTTTTGCCTCGAGCCCCTGCATCTCAACTTTTCCTTTATCGCCCCAGCTACCACAGGACTTGTTAACTTTTACGCCCGTTAGATGCTCTAAAGCGTTCTGGACTGTTCCGATGTTCCTGGCTTCGATCTCCTCTTTGGCGATCACTTCCGCCGCTACCGGCACATCGCCAAGGGTATGCTCCGTCTTTGTGGCAGTGACGACAACCTCGCTTAGGATGATGGGCCTCGGGGATAGCTCGAAGTCCAAAGTGGTCTTCCGGCCTGCCTTCACCTCCACACCACGAAAGGTCACAGGGGCATATCCCACCATCCTCACGGTAACGGAGTATACACCTACGGGGACATCTATGGTGTATCTTCCCTCCCGGTCCGCTATGGCTCCGAGCCCGGTTCCTTCCACTACAACGCTCGCCCCTGGCAGGGGCTCCCTCGTGTCCTTATCCCTCACCTTCCCGGATATGGTTCCGGTCTCAGCCCATCCGATTCCTCCAAGCACGAGCACGGCCGCAACGACACCTATCATCCTCTGCACCAACATCTTCACCTCCTGGTTGGGGTGAACTTCAAATTGAAATTGAAAATCAATCTCAAATATAACAGTGCGCCTCGGAGAAGTCAAGGGATTTCGTAAGATGTTGACAAGCGGGTAGATACGAGGGCTCGAAATTTACGGGTAGCTTCGACGAGACCTTCCTCCCTTAGTTGTAATTGCGATGCATTATCAATAAAGTCGCAAAAAATTTTGCTCAGCTCGTTTCCACCACGACCCTGTTTGCGACCCCGAAGCCCAGAGCTATCTGGTATCCGTCCACCGAGACGACGACGGGCCCCCTCATGACCTGGGAGCTGAGCTTGACGACCTTCTTTCCCGGCCTTATCCCCATAGCTTCGAGCTTCCTTATCATCCCCCATCCTCCCTGGACCTCCACCACGACCCCTTCCTCGTTAGCCCTGAGCTGAGCCAAGCTCTTTTTCATCCCTCCTCCCTGCAATCCTTACAGTATCCCATTATCTGCAACCTGTGATATTTGGGCTCGAAGCCCTCCCTCCTGCAGACCTCCCTTTGTAGCTCCTCTATCCTCGGCTCCTCGAACTCTATGACCCTTCCGCACCTTATACAAAATAGATGATCATGATGCGCGTGGCCGTAGATGTGCTCGTAATGCCTGTGTTTTTCTTCGGTTATTATCTCCCTCAGAAGGCCCGCCTCCACCAGCAACTTTAAGGTCCTGTATATGGTCGCCATGGAGATTTGGCTCCCCTTCCCCCTCAACCTCATAAATATGTCGTCGGCGTCGAAGTGGTCGTGGGTGGAGAAGGCCTCCCTTAGGACCTCCTCCCTCTCGGGGGTGAACTTCAGCCCCCTCTTCCTAAGGTACTCTTTGAGCTTTGCGACTTCGTCCACCATGGCAAATTGAAATTTAAAATCGGTTTCAAATATAACGAGGGGCCCCCAAGAAGTCAAGGGATTTCGCAAGACGTTGACAATGGGAGGGGAAATCGCTTTATTTGAAGCGAAAACCGGAAGGAGGGGGCATGATAGTGGACGCACACCAGCATGTGAACTGGCAAGGATACGACGCCGAGATGCTCCTGAGCTACATGGACCGGAACGGGATCTCCGAGGCCTGGCTCCTCACGTGGGAGGATAGGGACGGAGGTCTGGCCAGGTGGTACGAGTACCTCGACCCCCGTTCGGTGGAGGAGGCGTGGAGGGCCCACCCCGACAGGTTCGTCCCCTTCTACGCCCCCGACCCGAGGAGGCCTGAGGCCGCCTCCTTGGTCGAGGAGTACGCCGAAAGGGGGTTCAGGGGGTACGGGGAGCTCAAGGTGCGCATCCGCTACGACAACCCGGATGCGATATACGTCTTCAAGGTCTGCGCGGAGGTGGGCTGGCCGGTGCTGTTCCACATGGACGTTCCTATGGGGCCGGGTTCTCAGTGGTACGGCGGGGAGCTGGAGGTTATAGAGAATATGCTCCGCAAGTGTCCCGAGACAAACTTCATAGCCCACGGGCCCGGATGGTGGCGACACATAGCAGAAGAACGGGACAACGAGCCAAATTCCGCCTATCCCAAAGGACCCGTGGTCCACAGAGGCCCGGTCTGGAGGATGTTGGAGGAACACCCTAACCTCTACGCCGATCTCTCGGCCGGCAGCGGGCTCAACGCCCTGAGGCGCCAGGAGGACGGAGGGAGGGAGTTCGTAATAACCTTCCAGGACAAGCTCCTTTACGGGACGGACTTCCACGACACCCAGCACCTGGAACACCTCCGCTCCCTCGACCTCCCGGAGGAGGTAAGCGAGAAGGTGTTCTGGAGGAACGCTCATAAACTTGTGCCACCGAAGGAGGCCGAACGATGAACGTCTGCATAATAGGAGCGGGCAGGATGGGAAAGGCCCACGCCGGAAGGCTCGCCAGGATCGAAGGGGTAAGGATAGCAGGGGTCTGCGACGTGGTCCCCGAGAACGCCCGTGCCCTGGCTGAGGCCACCGGAGCCAGGGCCTACACCGACCCCGAGGAGATGTTCGGGAGGGAAAGGCCGGACGCCGTGTGGATATGCTCCCCGGCGAACAGGCACTCCGAGCACGTGCGTTTGAGCTTGAAGTACAAGGTTCCATTCTTCTTAGAGAAGCCCGTAGCCGTGGACTTGGAGGAGGCGAGGGCGGTCAGGGACGAGGTCGCAGGCTCCGGGGTCGTCCACAGCGTGGGGTACATGTCCAGGTACCTGGATGTGGTGGAGAAGCTGAGGGAACTTCTCGGGGACCAGACCTTGGCCATGGTCCACATCAGGGTCTTCTGGACGATCCCTGTGGTGGACTCCATAAAGAGCAAGGAGACGGCAGGAGGCCAGGTGGTGGACCAGGCCACCCACTTCGTGGACTTAGCAAGGTACCTCGTGGACGAGATCGGGACCGTCTACAGCCGCAGGATAAGGGGCCTCTTCCCCGAGGAGCCCCTGTACACCGGGGACGATGCGAGCGCCACGGTCTTCACCTTCCGCAACGGCGTCGTGGGGAACCTGATCTGCACCTACGCCCTGTTCCCGGAGATAACGGAAGAATATCCCTTCCAGATGCTCTTCGTGTGCAAAAGGAGGCTGGTGGAGTACACAGCAGGAAGGAAGGTCAGGGTCGTATCTCCGGAGGGGACGCAGGAGTTCACATCGTCCCAGGACGGGTTCGAGATCGAGGACAGGACCTTCTTAGAGGCCGTGCGCACGGGCGACGCTTCGGGGATACGCTCGGACTACGAGGACGCCTTCAGGACCTTGGAGGTGACACTGGCCGCCAACAGATCCATGGAGACGGGTGAGGTGGTGGAGCTGAGATGAGGTGGCTCCTGGTCATCCTCGTGCTTTCGAGCTGCGCCTACTTCAACGCCTACTACAACGCCCAGAAGTTGTTCAAGCAGGCGGAGGAGAGGAGGGCCGAGGGCAAGGACGCCGGGGCCCTCTACGAGGAGGTCATAAGGAAGGCGTCCAAGGTCGTGGCATTTTACCCCAGCAGCCGCTGGGTGGACGACAGCCTGTTGCTTTTGGGCAAGGCTCTATACCGCAAGGGGGAGTACGAAAGGGCCGCAGAGAAGTTCCGGGAGCTGAGGAAGTTCTTCCCCGAAAGCGAGCTTTCAAAGGAGGCCAGGTACTGGGAGGGGATGGCACTCGGGAAGGTCGGCAGGAGGGAGGAGGCAATATCGGCCCTTTTGGACCTGGCTGAGGGGAAGGGGAGGTGGGCCTGCAGGGCGAAGGTCGCCTTGGGGGACCTGTCCGGGGACCCCTCGGAGTCCATCGCATGGTACGAGGACGCCTTGGGGTGCGCAGGAGGTCGGGAGAAGTTCTCGGTCGGCCTCAAGCTCGCAGGAGCATATCGTAAAGCCGGAAAGCTCGAGGAGGCCGAGGCACTTATACGTAAGCTTTTGAGGAGGGAACCACCGAGGGAGGTGGAACGTAGCCTCGTAGAGGAGCTGGCCGAGGTCCTCTCGGATATGGGCAAGTACGACGATGCCTTAGAGATGTATAAGAAACTCGGGGACTCCGCCGGATCCCTGCTCGGCATGGGACACATATTCGCCAAGATGGGGGACGAAGGGGAGGCCCTGAAGGTCTATGCCGAGGTGGCTGGAGGGCACCCTAAGACGAGGGAGGCGGTCAGGGCGTGGCTCGAGACCGGTAAGCTCCTCCTTCGCTCCGGGCGGTGGAAGGAGGCGAGGGATGCCTTCGGAAGGGCGACGGAGGAAGGGGTGGCATGCGAGGAGGCAAGGGAGGCAAAAAGTTACAAGGATAAGCTGGACCGCCTCATGGAGCTGAAGGCGAGGGCGGATTCGACCGGAGAAGCCGAGGACAGGATGGCCCTGGGGGAGTTTCTGCTTTCGTTGGACATGCCGGATTCCGCCTTGGCGGTCTACCGTGGGGTCCTCGAGGACCTCCCCGACGGCGAACTTGCCCCCAGGGCCCTCTACGCCGTGGGATGGATACTGCAGAATTGCTTCGGAGATACATCATCCGCTGATTCTGCCTTCGACCAGCTCCTGAGGAGGTACCCCGAATCCGAACAGGCCAGGGCCCTCCGTGGGGACGGTGGCAGGGAGATCTTCCTCAAGGCCGAAGGAGCGAGGCTTTCCGGCCGGCCTCCCGATGAGTTCCTGCCTTTGTACGAGGACCTGCTCAGGACCCATCCCGAAAGCCTCTACGCCCCCCGGGCTGCCTACGCCATAGCATGGACGTACGAGAACGTGTTGAAGGATTCCCTGAAGGCGATCCGAGCCTACCAGGAGGTCGCAGAACGCTTCCCCGATACAGAACAGGGCAGGATCGCCCGGAGGAAGCTCTCCCTTTTGAACGCGGCTTCGGACTCGACAGATGTTCGAAGGTAAGGCTTCCGTGACGGCCAACATGTGTATGGGCCCGTCCGCCTTCCTCCTCAGGATGAGGGCCCCTGCTGTGGCCCGGGAGGCCGAGCCCGGCCAGTTCGTGCTCCTCAGGGTCTCCACGACCTACGATCCCCTGCTTCGTCGTCCGTTCAGCATATGCCGGACGGTCGGCGATGAGGTGGAGATACTCTATAAGGTCGTGGGAAGGGGGACATCCTTGCTTTCGGAGGCGAGGCCGGGGGACGAGCTGGAGGTTATGGGCCCCTTGGGGAGGGGGTTCATGCCTCCTCAAGGGACCCCGCTCCTCGTGGCCGGGGGGATGGGGGTCGCCCCCCTCGCCTTCTGGGCCGGGAAGCTGAGGGACATGGGACACGAGCCCGAGGTCCTCTTAGGGGCTGCCACTTCGGGGGAGCTCTTCGGGAGGAAGCTCCTCGAAGACGCCGGGGCGAGGGTTGAGGTCGCAACCGAGGACGGGTCCGAGGGGTTCGCCGGGACCGTGACCGAGCTGCTGGGACGGGTGCTCGAACCCTCCCACCACGTTTACGCCTGTGGCCCCCGGGGGATGCTCAGGAAGGTCGTAGCTTTGACGGAGGAGATGGAAGTGCCCTGCCAGATATCGGTCGAGGAGGTTATGGCGTGCGGGGTCGGAGCTTGTATGGGCTGTGCCGTGAGGGCGAGGGAAGGGGGATACCTCCTCGTATGTAGGGACGGCCCGGTCTTCGACGGAAAGAAGCTTGTCCTATGAGGCACATGTTAGGAGGTTGGTCCTCGAGGGGATGGCGATGCTCCTTTCCGTAGATTGGTTCCCGGACAGGTTCAGGACCACGGTGAAAGTCTGGGGGGATTCGGTCCTGGAGCGTCTCCGCTCGGGGGGAGGTGGAGGATGAGGTTCCGCAGGGCATTCTGGCTCATCCTCGCCTTGGCCGCCGGGACTTCGGTGGCGGGGGCCATATGGAGCGAGATCTACACCGAGGCTTCGTGGTTCGCAAGTTTGGGCTATGCGAAGGTATTCTGGAAGGTTCTGGGGTTTAAGGCCCTCTCCTTCTTCATGTTCGGAGGCTGCGTCTTCCTATTCCTCTGGGCGAACCTAAGGGTCGCCGGAGGAAGGAGGCTGTGGCCTCTGGCGACCCTGCTGGGAATCCTCATGGGGGCTGTGGCCGTCGGTTCCTGGGAGAGGGTGCTCATGTGGGCTTACAGCGTCCCGTTCGGATGTAAAGATCCCATATTCGGAAGGGATCTGGGGTTCTACATCTTCTCCCTCCCCTTCTACCGGCTGCTCTACAGGATCGGGCTCTGGACGACCTTCCTCGCCGTAGCCTCGGTGGGGAGCTTCTACCTCATGGGAAGGGGGATATGGGTGGGACCCTCGGGTCCCAGGCTCTCCCCGAAGGCCTCTAAGCACCTTTCGTTCCTTTTGGGGACCTTCTTCCTCCTGCTGGCCGTGGTCTATGCGCTCCGGCCTTACTTCCTCCTCTACTCCGAAAGGGGGGTCGCCTTCGGCGCAGGATACGCCGACCTCCACGGGACCCTTCCGGGATACAGGTTCCTGTTCGTGCTGTGCCTGGCCGGAGCCCTAAGGGCCATCTGGAACGTCCGGAGGCCCGGATGGAGGTGGATGGGGTACTTGGTCGGGGGGACCGTCGCCGGCGCCTTCGTCCTTACCGTGCTACTTCCTGGGTTCATCCAGCAGTTCTCAGTGAAGCCGAACGAACTTTCCAAGGAGGGCCCCTACATCTCCCACAACATCCGCTTCACTCGCCTGGCCTACGGGTTGGACCGTGTGAGGGAGGTCTCCTTCCCGGCGAAGAAGGCTCCGACCTCGGAGGAACTCCGAAGGGAGGAGGCCACACTTTCCAACATAAGGCTCTGGGACCATCGTCCCCTCATACAGACCTACAAGCAACTTCAGGAGATACGTCTTTACTACGACTTCAGGAACGTGGATGTGGACAGGTACGAGGTGGGGGGGAAGGTGGTCCAGGTTATGCTGGCGGCCAGGGAGATGACCTTGGATAAGCTCCCCCGAAGGGCCAGGACCTGGGTCAACGGACATTTAAAGTTCACCCACGGATACGGGATATGTATGAGCCCGGTGAACTTCGTCACCCCGGAGGGCCTGCCCGTGCTCTGGATAAAGGACATACCTCCAAGGAGCGACGTCGGACTTGAGGTCGAAAGGCCCGAGATCTACTACGGGGAGGCCACGGAGGACTACGTCCTCGTGTGCACCAAGACCCCTGAGTTCGATTACCCTATGGGGGACAAGAACGTGTATACAACATACGAAGGAAAGGGCGGGGTGCGGATCGGAGGGTTCTTAGGGAGGCTCGCCTTCGCTTGGAGGTTCTCGGACCTCAAGCTCGTCCTCTCCGGGTACATAACCTCGGAGACCAGGGTCCTGTTCCACAGGAGGGTGCCGGAGAGGGTGAGGACCGTAGCTCCGTTCCTGGAATACGACCACGACCCTTACGTGGTACTTGCGGACGGCAGGCTCTTCTGGTTTATAGACTCCTACACCACGACCGATATGTTCCCCTACTCCGAACCGGTGGAGTTCGGGGGGAGGAGGATAAACTACATCAGGAACTCCTGCAAGGTCGTGGTGGACGCCTACGACGGGAAGGTCAGCTTCTACGTCGTGGACCCCGACGACCCCTTGCTCAAGGTCTACCGCAGGGCCTTCCCGGAACTTTTCCTTTCCCTCTCGGACATGCCCCCCTCCCTCAGGGAGCACCTCAGGTACCCTTTGGACCTCTTCTCGGTCCAGGCAAGAATTTACAGCCTCTATCACATGGAGGACCCCCAGGTCTTCTACAACCAGGAGGACCTATGGGCCGTGCCCTACGAAATCTACGAGGAGGAACGTCAGGAGATGGTGCCGTACTACGTGTTCATGAGGCTACCGGGGGAGGAGGGGCAGGGATTCCTCCTCATGCTCCCCTTCACACCCAAGTCCAAGCCCAACATGGTCGCATGGATGGGGGCCCATTGCGACCCCGATAGGTACGGGGAGCTGGTGGTCTACAAGCTCCCTAAGGAGAAGCTCATATACGGCCCCATGCAGGTCGAGGCGAGGATAGACCAGGACCCCGAGATATCCAGGGAGTTCACCCTCTGGGGGCAGAAGGGGTCCTCGGTCATAAGGGGGAACCTTTTGGCCATCCCCGTGGGAAGGTCCTTCATCTACGTCGAACCGGTGTACCTCCAGGCCACGGGGAGCAAGATGCCCGAGCTTAAAAGGGTCATAGTGGCTGTGGGGGATGAGCTGGCTATGAGGCCGACGCTGAGGGAAGCTTTGGAGGCGGTCACGGGAGCAAGGCCGGCGGGTCCGAGGCCGGAGCTTGCCAGGAAGGCTCTGCTCATCTACGAAGGGGCCCTGAAGAAGCTTAAGCAGGGCGATTGGGCGGGATACGGGGAGAAGATGGAGGAGTTGGGCAAGGTGCTGAGGGAACTGGCAGGTTCCCAGGAGATGCATTAGCTATTGCTCTACCGTCTCAATGACAAAGGGATGCCTTTAATGTGTCCGCAGACCCAGCTTTTTCAGGCGCACCTCCTAAATCAGTGCGAACTCCATCCTTCGACCACGTATGCGCCCTCAAGAAGCAAGCTCCTTCCCTCGAAGCCGACAGCATACGGGAAACCCTTCTTTATCCCCGCAGCGCCGTACCTTCCCTCCCTGTCCAATGCCACGAGGTTCACCGAGACCTTCCCCTCCCTTTCGTATATCCTCCTTACGACCTCGAGGCAGGCCTCCTGGGGTGAGAGGCCCCTCCTCATGTGCTCCACGACGAGGAAGCAGGAGCAGTACCTCATTATGTCCTCCCCCCTGCCCGTGGCGGCCGCCCCTCCCACATCGTCGTCCACGTAAAGCCCGGCCCCGACTATGGGGGAGTCCCCCACCCTGCCCGGAAGCTTGTACGCCGAACCACTCGTAGAGCAGCCCGCTGCCATGTTGCCCTCTCCGTCCAGGACCACGAGCCCTATGGTGTCGTGGGCATCCTTCCACTCCCTCCACTTCCTGCGGCTTTCCTCCGTGGTTAGGTCCTGCTTCCTGAACCCGTGTTCCAGGGCGAACTTGAGTGCCCCCTCCCCCACGAGGAGCACATGTTGGGTCTCCTCCATCACCTTCCTGGCCACGGATATGGGATGCAGCACGTCCCTCAGGGCCGCCACCGCCCCCACCCTTAGGGTCTTCCCCTCCATTATCGCTGCATCCAGCTCGACCACTCCCTCAGAGTTAGGTAAGCCCCCCAAGCCGACGCTGTCGACTTCGGGGTCCGCCTCCACCACCTTTATCCCCGCCTCCACAGCGTCCAGGGCCGTCCCGCCTTCCCTCAGGGCCTTCATGGCCCCTTCTACCGCCTTCTTTCCGAACCTCCAGGTCGCTACAGCAGCAGGTCCACCCATGTCCCCTCCTTTCAGAACTCCAGCATCTTCCGGAATTTCCTGAACCTCTCCTCGACGTCCTCGAGGGTCAAGCCCGTAAGACCTTCGAGCCCGAACCCCTCCACGCAGAAGGAGGCCAACACAGTCCCGTACGCCATGGCCCTCCTGAGCGTCCGGTCGGAGGGGGTGCCCGCCCTTGCGAGGTAACCCAAGGTCCCGCCGGCGAAGGTGTCGCCCGCTCCCGTGGGGTCTAAGACCTTCCTCACGGGGAAGGCCGGAAGCAGGAAGGGCCCTTCGTCCGAGAAGAGCACCGCACCGTGCTCCCCCCTCTTCACCACGACCCACCTCGGTCCCATCCCGGCCACGACCTCGGCGGCGTCCACCGGGTTCCTCCTCCCGGAAAGTTCCCTGACCTCCTCCTCGTTGAGCACGGCCATGTCGACACGGGAGAGGACCTCGGAAAGCGCATCCCTCTTTCCCCTTATCCAGAAGTCCATGGTGTCGCAGGCAACGAACTTCCTCCCCTCCACCTGCTCTAAGACCGCAAGCTGGAGCTCGGGGTCTATGTTAGCCAAGAAGACGAAAGGGGTGTCACGGTACGGAGGGGAAAGCTCCGGCCGGAAGTCCTGGAAAACGTTGAGCTGTGTGTCCAAGGTGCGGCGCAGGTTCGGGTCCTCGCCGTACTCCCCGACCCACCTGAAGGTCCTGCCGGGGACGACCCTGAGGCCCGAAAGGTCCACGCCCCGCTCCCTCAGGGGGACGAGGGCGGACGTGGGGAAGTCCTCCCCCACGACACCCACCACCCTCACGGGGGCCCAGAGGCTCGCGGCCGCCGAGAAGTACAGCCCTGAACCTCCGGGCATCTCCTCCCTCTTCCCGTAAGGGGTGTACACCGTGTCCAACGCCACCGAACCCACGACCAATACTTGACACATCCGTCCTCCGCAAGGAGGAAGCAAAATAACAAAATCCTTATCCCTTGTCAAGCCCTTAACGGTCTTATTGACAATTCGAACCTCAGGTAGTATCATAGAAGCTGTCCCGGAGGCATGATGAAGAAGCTTAAGTTCGTCTTAGCCGTCGCCGCAGCCGCCCTCGGGCTTTCTTACCTTATCTTAATGGGCCTCAGAGGAGCGAAGGTCTACTATCTGAGGGTCGAGGAGCTTCTAAGCTCCCCGGAGCTTTGGGGCAAAAGGGTGAGGGTCGAGGGGGAGGTCGTGCCGGGAAGTGTGAAGAGGGGGAAAAACTTGGAGTTCCAGATGGCCGGAGGAGGAAGACGGGTCCGGGTGATACACACTGGACCCGTACCCCCCCTCTTCGGGGAGGGGAAGCACGTCGTAGTGGAGGGGACCTACAGCCGGAAGGAGAAGGCCTTCCTCTCAGGGAAGATTTTGACCAAGTGTCCCTCGAAGTACGAGGCCGGAAGATGAACGTAGGACAGATATTGCTGTGGCTGTGCCTTCTGTCGTCGGTCTTCGCTTCCATCTCCGGGGTCCTGGGGTCGAAGAGGGCCGATTGGGCGAGGGTGGGAAGGTTTTCCTCCGTGGCCGTATTTTCCCTTTCTTCCTCTGCTCTGGTCATCTTAGCCCTGGCCTTCCTCGGGGACGACTTCTCCTTCAGGTATGTGGCCCTCCACTCCTGTTACGACCTTCCTTGGGTCTACAAGCTGACGGCGGTCTGGGCAGGTCAGGAGGGGTCGCTGCTCTTCTGGCTCTGGGTCCTTTCCGCTTTCTCCCTCACCTTCCTGCTGAGGAACCGAGACCGTCTTTCGGACGGGGCCCTTCCCGTACTTTCGCTCGTACAGACCTTCTTCTGCCTGCTCGTCCTCAGGAGCGACCCCTTCTTAAAGCTCCCCTTCGTTCCGGAGGACGGCAGGGGCCTCAACCCCCTCCTCGAAAGCCCCTGGATGGTCCTCCATCCCCCGAGCTTATATTTAGGTTACATAGGTTTCACCGTTCCGTTCGCCCTGAGCTTGGCCGGGGTCGCATCTGGGGACGAGGCATGGATGGAGCGCTCCAAGAGGTGGTTCCTCTTCTCCTGGACTTTCCTGACCTTGGGGATCCTCACGGGGATGAAGTGGTCGTACGTGGTGCTCGGATGGGGGGGATACTGGGCATGGGACCCCGTGGAGAACGCATCCCTCATGCCCTGGCTCACCGCCACGGCCTTCCTGCACTCCCCTCCTCGGAGGAAATCCTGGAGCTTCTTCCTCGTGGTCGTCACTTTCGAGCTGACGATCTTCGGGACCTTCCTTACAAGGAGCGGGTTCGTGTCGTCGGTCCACGCTTTCGCCCGCTCCCCCTTGGGGTACTACTTCCTCGCCTTCATCTTGCTTTCGGGGGGCTCGGCCGGGTGGATCGGCCTCAGGGGAAGGGGGAAGGAGAGGTCGGAGGGAGGGATTATGTTTCTGAGCGGACTCGTCCTCTGCGCCCTGTGCCTGGTCACTTTCCTCGGCACGATCTTCCCGGCCGTATCCGAGCTCCTCTCGGGGAGGAGGATGGCGCTCGGACCTGGTTTCTTCAACACGATCTTCGCCCCCTTAGGCTTGTCCGTGTTCCTCCTTTTCGGGATCTGCAGGAAGGGCTTAAAATCTCCCCTTCCTCTGGGCATTTCGGCCCTTTCGCTTTACTTAGTGCTGAGGCTCGGGGCCAGGGGTCCGTACCCCATATTGGCCGCCCTGTTCGGAGGCTTCGCCCTCGGAAACGTGTTACTGCAGGCCCTTCGCTTCCTGAGGTCGGGCGACTTCGGAAGGTTCGGGAGGGACCTCGTCCACATCGGCACGGTCATCTTCGCCTTCGGCGCCTATTGTTCCTCGCTCGGGACGGAGGAGGAGGTGGAGGGCGTGGGCCCGGGGGAGGACTTTCGGTTCGGGGGATACGATTTCACCCTGGAGGGCTTCTCCCCCGAGCCTAAAAGGGGCAGAATGCTTTTGAAGGCAAAGCTAAGGGTGAAGGAAGGAAGGGAGGAGTTCACCCTCTCACCCGGGATGGAGTTCTACGAAGGTGGACAGACGACTTATAAGGTGGAAGTGCGCTCAGGGCTCCTGAAGGACCTATACGTCGCCATGACCGAAGTGACCAGGGATGCGGCGAGCTTCTACCTGAAGGTGGTGCCTGGGGCAAGCTTTATATGGTCGGGAGGATGCCTGGTCCTGGCAGGGGCGTTTCTGTCCCTCGTAAGGAGGAAGCATGCGGCTTTCCGCTAACATAGCGGACCTTTTGATCTTCCTCGTACATCTCTACCGGAAGCTCCTCTCCCCCCTCAAGCCCCCATCCTGTAGGTTCCATCCCACATGCTCCGAGTATGCCATCCTCGCTATAAGGAAGCATGGGCCCATAAAGGGCCTTCTGAGGTCGCTTTGGAGGGTGCTTCGCTGCAATCCTCTGTACAGAGGAAACTTAGTAGATTTCCCGTAGCCGTCATCTCAGCCCCATCTGGTACACCGCAGCGCAGAGCGCGGAGCAGTCCCCGAGCCTTTCCCCGAGGCCCGTGGGCACTATCCTGCAGTGCCCGGCGTGTCCCGGCATGGATTCCCTCATCACCACCTCCCTCGCAGGGCCGAGCCAGAGTTCCCCGAGCCTGTGGGCGAGGGAACCAACGACGATGATGTCCGGTGCCAGGAGGTCTATGAGCATCGAAAGCCCCCTGCCTAAGACCTCCCCCGACCTCCTCACCACGGCGAGGGCCTCCGGGTCCCCGGAACGGGCGAGTTCGGCTATCTCCTTGGCGGTGACCTCGCCGAACCTGCAGGGGAACATGTAGCGTGCGAGCTTGGCTATCCCCACGCCCCCACAGAAGGCCTCCCAGCTTCCGACCTTGCCGTGGGCGAAGGGGCCGTGGTCTGCCATCCTCCAGTGCCCGCACTCCCCCGCCCACCCGAAGGCCCCCCTGTAGAGCCTCCCTCCGAGTATCATCCCCGCCCCGAGTCCCGTGCCGGGCGTGAGGAACACCACGTTCTCGGCCCCCTTGGCCGCGCCCCAGTACCACTCCGCCAGGGCCCCGCACTTAGCGTCGTGCTCCACGTATGCGGGTATCCCGAGCTCCCTCTGAAGTATCTCCTTCAAGGGCACGTCGTCCCATCCGGGGAGGTTCGCAGGGCCCAGTATCCTGCCCTCCTCGGCCAGGAGGGGCCCCCCTATGGACACGCTCGCCACATCGGCCCCGAGCTTCGAAAGGAGCTTCCGGGCCGACTCCAACATCCGGGATATCATGTACCCCGGCCCCCTGTGGGCCTCGGAGGGGAACTCCTCCCTTGCGGTTACCTCCCCCTCCTCGTTCCCCACCACCACCGCCGTCTTTGTACCTCCGACGTCGAACCCTAATATCCTCACTTGGGTATGAAACATCTCAAGAAGTTATGGCCCCACCTCGCCCCCTCCCAGAACCTATCCCCGGAGAGCACCGGGTCCTCGTGCTCCACGCTCACCCCACCTTCAAATCCCACGTCCAAAAGTGCCCTGAAGAAGGCCCTCCAGTCCAGCTCACCAAGTCCGGGGATCCTGAACCTCCCCCATCCCTCCTTACCGTATATCCCGAACCTCTGGAGCTCGTCCTTCAATATCTCCGTGTCCTTGGCGTGGACGTGGTATATCCTTTCCCCGAACTCGTATATCAGGGGTATGGGGTCTATGAACTGGAGGAGGAGGTGCGAAGGGTCGAACTCCAACCCCAGCGCAGGGCTCGGGACCTTCCCGAAGACGGCTTCCCAGTCGGCGGGCGTGAAGAAGCCCCCTCCCCTAAAGTTCTCGAAGGCTATCTTGAGCCCGAGCCCCTCGGCCTTCTCGGCTATGGGGCCGAAGGTTTCCCCGAAGTCATCTATGAGGTCCCTGACGCTTCCGGCCTCCCCCCTGCCGGGGAAACCCGTCACCACCCCTACCTCAAGCTCGGAGGCGAGGTCCAGGAGCTTATGCCAGTAGTCCACCTGCTTCTTCCTCTCCTCCGCATCCGGGACCAGCGGGTTCCCGTAGAATCCCAAGGCCGTGACCTCCAGGCCGAGCCTCCTCGCCTCCCGGACCGCTTCTTCCACGGTCTCGGGCCTGCCAGCGTCCAGGGGCCTTCCGGGGCCGGTGGAGAACGAGACCGAGTCGTACCCTATATCGGCGATCCTCCTCAAGGCCCCAGGGTCTCCCGTGAGCATGCCCAGCTTCATCTTTCCTCCTTTTTGGCTGAGGCCCTCTCGTTACCCTCAAAGCGCATGGAGCGCGTCATATGGCCTTCCTTGGGTTACCTCTCCCGCAGGAACGCCGCCGCCAACCTTATCATAAGTGCGGCAGTACCAAATATATATCTGGCATCCCTCAGCAGGTAAGCCGAGAACCTCAGGAACCTCGCCAAGCTTAAGTTCCTCAGGAATACGCCGAGGACCCCGAGCACGGCGGCAGCTATAAGCATCAAGGGAAGCCTTCCCTTCATCTTATGAACTCCTCGATATCTCCCGGGCTGGGGGATATTCCGTGCAGAGAAGGTAAAGTGGAGGCTCGTCCTCCTCTATCTCCGGGAACCTCCCCACAGGTTCTAAGAAGAAGTTGTCCGTGGCGTCGTCGTTCACGGACGACACCTCTCCGACCAAGACCTTCCCCCCTCCTTCCTCACCGTAGAATGTATGGTACACCTCCTGCTCCACGGTTATGCTCTCGCCGGGTTCCAGGACCACCCTCCCCCTCGGCGGAAGCTCCCTCAGGACGCCGTCTACGGACACCTTCAAGGGCTCGTCCGAAAGTCCCCCGTCCGGAGCCTTGAGAGCAAGCTCCATAACGAGCCTTCCCCCTCCTCTCACTATTATGTCCTCCATCTTGCTCTTATGGTAATGCCACGGCGTGACCTGCCCCGGTCCTACCACCAACACCTTCTCCGCATAGGGCTTCCGGTAGCGGGGGTCGTAGATGTTTCCGTTGCGCAGGGTGAACAGGAGGAGCCCCACCCTCCGGAAATCTCCCGAACCGAAGTCTGTTACGTCCCATCCCAGCCTGTTGTCCCTTATCTCGTCCGCCTCGTGCCCCTTCCTCCTCCACTCCTCCGGACTCCAGAAGGCGAAAGGAGGAAGGTGGAAGCCCTGCTCCCTGAAGAACTCCACGGCCTCCCGCATGAGCCCGTTTATCTCCGAGCGCTTCATCTTTCCCTCCTATTCCATGCGGAGGAAAAGCCAGGCCCCGGCCCCTCCGAAGATGATGTTCCCGAGCCAGGCCGCCAAGGCGGGCGGAAGCACCTCCTCCCTCCCCATGACCTGTCCGGCTCGGACTGCGCTGTAATATAAAAAGGACACCAGAAGGCTCAACCCGAAGCCCACCACCTTCCCGGTCCCCCTCCTTCCGACGCCCAGGGGAAGCCCTAAGAGCACAAGGATGAGGTTGGCGAACGGGAAGGAGATCTTGAGGTGGAGGTCCACCTCCCACCTCCTGCTCGGCCTTCCTATGCGCCTCAGCCTCTCTATATACCTCCTCAACTCCCAGAACCCCATCCTCTCGGGATGCTCCCTACCCCTCGCAAAGTCCTCGGGAAGGAGGGAGCGGATGGGGGCGTCCATGACCTCGAACTTCCTCAGCACCTCCCCCTCGTCCCCGAAGGTCCTCTCCCAGCCCTCGTACAGCACCCACCTTCCGTCCTTCCAGATCATCCGCTTCGCATCTATGCGCCTGTACAGATGGTCCCCCCTGTACTGCTGGACCGAGACGTCGCTGGCCTCCTCGTCCTTTGCATCGTACCTCCCCACGAAGACCACCGTCCCCTCCCCCTCTTGGAGGAAGAGTCCCCTCAGCCTCGCCGGGCGGTTCCTCCTGTACGCCCCGAGGTGCATCCTCCTGTCGTTGGCCTCAGGGACTACCATCTCCCCGAAGGCCATGGCGAAGACGCTCACAAGGAAGGCGAAGGCCAACAGAGGAAGGAACGCCCTTTTAAGCCCCAGCCCCGAGGCCCTCATAGCCACGAGTTCCCCGCTTCGGGAGAGCTGGCCCACGGAAAATAGGGCCGAAAGGAGCATTCCCACGGGAAGCACCAGGACCAAGATGTAGGGGAGGTAGTAAAGGTAATAGAGCCCAACCTCCTTGGGGGGTACACGTCTGTCTACGAAGCGGTCTATGTTCTCCACCAGATCTACGACCACGAAGAGGAGGAGGAAGGCCAGGAGGGACCAGGAGAGGAACTTGGAAAAAACCCAAAGGATGTAACGCCCGAGGATGCGCACCTAACCGGCTCCTAAAATTTGGCGGAGGGCGGGGGACTCGAACCCCCAAGGGCTTTCGCCCGGCGGCTTTCAAGGCCGCTGCCTTGCCGATTAGGTCTAGCCCTCCGTTTTCATAAGATACATACTTAGATGCCGACTGTCAAGATTTCCCCCTTGCGCAATAAAGTAATATGTATTATATTAAACTTTCGAAATTCAAGAGTGGGCCGAAGCCCACTCTTTTCAGTATGAGGCTATGAGGGCCGAGATCCTGGAGAAGGTGCGCTCGCTTGTGGTTCCGATCCTGGAGAGGGAAGGGTTCGAACTTGTGGACCTGAAGCTCGGAGGGGTCGGAAGGGGAAGGGTTCTGCGCATATTCATACACAGGCCGGGAGGTGTGAGCATAGAAGATTGTGTCAGGATAAGCCGTATGGTGGAGGACAGGCTCGATATGGAGGACCCCATCCCCGGCTCCTACACCTTGGAGGTTTCCTCCCCCGGCCTGGACCGCCCGCTCAGGACGCCTTCGGACTTCGCCCGGGTCGTGGGGGAGAGGATAAGGCTCACGATGAAGGGAGGTATAAGGCCCGGGGTCGTGGAGGGGAAGTTGCTCGAAGTAGGGGAGGACGGCCTGACCTTGGAGACAGAAGAGGGGGCGACCAGATTCCCCTTCGAGGATATAGCACAGGGAAAGGTGGAGGTGTTCTGATGACGAGATCCGGAAATTGGGAGATAGCGGAGGCCTTAGAGCAGATAGCCAAGGATAGAAGCGTGGACCTGGACCTCGTGGTGGAGACGCTCAAGCTCGGGCTCCTCTCGGCAGCGAAGAAACGTTTCGGGACAGCGGAGAACATAGAGGTCGAGGTGGACCCCAAGTCCGGAAGGATAGAGATGTACGCTAAAAGGAGGGTGGTAGAGGGGGAGCCGGCCTCCCCGGACGAGATATCCTTGGAACAGGCCCTTAAGATAGATCCAGAGGCCGAGGTGGGAGGGGAGGTCGTAGAACCTCTGAACTTCGCCGACTTCGGCAGGAACGCCATCCTCATGACCAAACAGATACTCATACAGAGGATAAGGGAGGCGGAGAGGGAAAGGCTCTACGGCGACTTCCAGAAGCGCATAGGGGAGATAGTCACGGGAAGGGTCCAGAAGGTGGAGAGGGGGGAAGTGATAGTGAACCTCGGCAGGACCGAGGGCATAATGCCCCCCTCGGAACAGGTGAGGAGGGAGAGGTACCATCAGGGGGACCAGATAAGGGCTTACATATTGGAGGTCCGCAAGACCACCAAAGGGCCGCAGGTCATACTCTCCCGTTCGCATCCTAACTTCCTCAAGAAATTGTTCTACATAGAGATACCTGAGGTATACGACGGCATAGTTCAGATAAGGGCGGTCGCCAGGGAGGCAGGCGAGAGGGCCAAGGTTGTGGTCTCGTCCGCCGACCCGAACGTGGACCCAGTGGGGGCATGTGTGGGCATGAAGGGGGTGCGCATCCAGTCCATAGTCAGGGAGCTCGGAAACGAGCGCATAGACATCATCCCCTGGAGCGACGATCCCAAGGAGCTTTTAGCCAACGCCCTGGCCCCGGCCACCGTCCGCAGGGTGGAGGCCTTCCCCGAGGAGGGCCGCCTCGTGGCGATAGTCCCTGAGGACCAGATATCCCTGGCCATAGGCCGCTCCGGCCAGAACGCCCGCCTGGCCGCCGCCCTCCTTCCGGGTTGGAAGGTGGACATAATGACCGAGGAGAGCTTCTACCGTAGGCAGCGCATGAGGGAGCTTTTAGAGGAGGCCCTGAAGGAGATAGGGGAGGAGGAACTCGTGCCGGAACTTAAAAGCCACGACCTCTTCTCCCCCGAGGTGCTGGCGGCCACGGAGCCGGAGAGGCTTGAGGAGTCCCTCGGCATAGAGAGGTCCCGTGCCGAGGCCGTAGTGGCCAAGGCGAGGGAACTTACGGAAGGAGCTGAGGAGTGAGAAGGCCGGAGGATTACCTCGGGATAGCTGCGAGGGCGGGCAAGGTGGCCGCAGGGAGGACGGCCGCCGAGATTGCCCTGAGGAAGGGGAGGGGACGCCTGGTGCTCCTGGCCAAGGAGTGCGGTAAGGACGTCCGCAAGCGCTTCTCCAAGCTGGCAGAGACCTTCGGGGTGCCGGTGGTAGTGGTGGACCTGGACATCGGAAGGGCCATAGGGAGGCCGGGCAAGGTAGTTGCCGTCGTTACGGATGCAGGCCTGGCGGGACAGGTCCTATCTTCGATCGAAAAGGAGGTGGAAGTATAGTGGAGACCAAAAGGGTATATCAACTGGCCAAGGAATACGATGTGTCCAGCGAGGCCCTCCTCAGCCTGCTCAAGTCCGGAGGGTTCAAAGTACACGGCCATATGAGCGTGGTCACCGAGGAGATGGAGGACTGGGTCAGGCGAAAGTTTCAGGAGGAGAAGAGGTCCTCCATACAGGAGATGGAAAGGAGGAAGGCCTTCGCCTCCCGCCCCTCCGAAAGGACCGCCCCTAAGCGCAAGAGGCGCAGGAGGAGGCGTTCTAAGGAGGAGCTGAGGGAGGCCGTGAGGGTGGAACTCAGCTCCATGAGGGAACCTCCTAAGGCCCAGAGACACGCCGACGAACGCAGGAAGAGGCGCGGGAAGCGCCGTGGACCTACGAGGGAGGAGGTCGAAGAGAGCATCCGCCGCACCTTGGCCACTATGGAGATGGGAAAGGCCCGCACGAGGCGACACAGGGAGAAGGGAGAGGAGAAGGAGGAGGCCGAGGAGAGGAAGGTGCTCAAGGTGAGCGAGTTCACCTCGGTCGCCGAACTCGCCGAGAGCATGGGGGTCTCCCCCTCCGAGGTCATAACTAAATGTCTCCAGATGGGGCTTATGGTCACCATCAACCAGCGGCTGGACATGGAGACCCTGTCGATGGTGGCGGAGGAGTTCGGGTACGAGGTGGAACTTATGGAGGAGTACGAGGAACTCGGGGAGGAGGAGGTCCCCGAAGGCGAACTTGAACCCCGTCCGCCCGTGGTCACGGTGATGGGACATGTGGACCACGGCAAGACCACCCTCCTGGATTACATCCGAAAGACCAACGTGGTAGCGGGAGAGTCGGGGGGCATAACCCAGCACATAGGAGCCTACGAGGTCTCCGTGGACGGAGGGAAGGTGACCTTCCTGGATACCCCCGGCCACGAAGCCTTCACAGCTATGAGGGCCAGGGGGGCCAGGGTCACCGATATAGTCGTCTTAGTCGTGGCGGCGGACGACGGGGTGCAGCCCCAGACAGTCGAGGCCATAGACCACGCAAGGGCAGCCGGCGTCCCCATAGTGGTCGCCATAAACAAGATCGACCTCCCCACTGCCAACCCCGAGAGGGTCAAGCGCCAGCTTTCGGAATATGGCCTCATCCCCGAGGAGTGGGGGGGGAAGACCATCATGGTAGAGGTCTCGGCGAAGACGGGCCAAGGTGTGGACCAGCTCCTCGAGACCTTGGTACTTATGGGAGAAATGCTTGAACTCAAGGCCAACCCGGGCTGCAGGGCGAGGGGGGTCGTGGTGGAGGCCAAGCTCGACAAGGGCAGGGGGCCCGTGGCCACGGTGCTCGTCCAGGAGGGCACCCTACATGTAGGCGACCCGTTCGTCGTGGGGTTATACAGCGGGAGGGTGAGGGCCCTCTTAGATGAGAGGGGCAACCCGAAGGAATCGGCTGGTCCTTCCACCCCGGTGCAGGTCTTGGGCATAGACGGAGTACCTCAGGCCGGGGACACTTTCGCAGTGACCGAGACCGAGGCTGAGGCCAGGGAGATAAGCAGGAGGAGACAACAAAGGCACAGGGAACAGGAGTACAGGAGGGCCCGTCGCATAACCTTGACCGACCTCGGCCGAAGGATAGAGGAGGGGGAGGTCAAGGAGCTGAGGCTCATAGTGAAGGGCGACGTGGACGGCTCGGTGGAGGCTCTCTCGGACGCCCTCATGGCCCTGGAGGACGAGAAGGTGAAGGTGCAGATAATCAGGAAGGGCGTGGGGGCGATCTCAGAATCCGACGTGCTCCTCGCCTCCGCCTCCGACGCCGTCATAGTCGGCTTCCATGTGAGACCAGACCAAAGGGCGAGGGAGCTTGCATCCCAGGAGGGGGTGGACGTAAGGACCTACAACGTGATATACGAAGCCGTGGAGGACATAAAGGCCGCCATGTCGGGGCTCCTTCCTCCCGAGCGCAAGGAGGAGATATTGGGCACAGCCGAAGTCCGTCAGACCTTCAGGATACCCGGGGTCGGCGTGGTGGCTGGGTGCTACGTCCAGTCCGGCCTCATAAGGAGGGGGGCCTCCGTCAGGGTGCTGAGGGACAACGTGGTCGTCTACGAGGGGGAGATAGCTTCCCTTAAGAGGTTCAAGGAGGATGTGAGGGAGGTCCAGGCCGGGTACGAGTGCGGCGTGGGGATAAAGGACTTCCAGGACGTAAAGGTAGGCGACGTCCTCGAGGTGTATCAGGTGGTGGAGGTTCCGAGGGAGGCTTAGATGCTCGTGGGAACCTGCGAGATAGAGCTCCTCTTTCCGGGAAGTCGTTCGCTCAAGGAGAAGAGGTTCGTCATGAAGAGCATCAAGGACCGGATAAGGGCCCGCTTCAACGTCTCCGTGGCCGAGGTGGACGGACATGGCCTACGGCAGAGGGGTGCTTTGGGGGTGGCGGTGGCCGCCTCGGAGTCGGGATACATCCACAAGGTCATATCCCAGGTCGTCAAGTTCGTAGAGGGCGATGGGAGGGTGGAGGTTCTGGACTACAGGGTGGAGGTGCTATGAGCTTCTCGAGGATGGAGAGGGTAGGAAGCCTTCTCCGCAGGGAGATCTCAGCCGTCCTTAGGACCAAGGTCAAGGACCCCAGGGTGAGGTCCGTAGCTGTTACGGGAGTGGAGGTGACCGAGGACCTGAGGCATGCGAGGGCGTATGTGAGCGTCATGGGTTCCCCTCAGGAGCAGAAGGAAGCCATTGAAGGCCTCAACCGGGCGTCCAAATTCATCCGTGCCGAACTTGGAAGGAGGTTGAGGATAAAGAGGGTACCTGAGATAGCGTTCCTCAGGGACACATCCTACGAATATGGGGCGCACATCGAGGAGCTCCTCAGGAAGGTGCGGGAGGAAGCTTGAGGGCTTTTTAGTCGTGGACAAGCCCGAAGGATGGACTTCGCACGACGTCGTGGCCTGGGTGAGGAGGAAGCTGAAGGTTGGCAAGGTCGGACACACGGGGACCTTGGACCCTTCGGCCACGGGGGTCCTCGTGTTGGCCCTGGGCCAGGCCACGAAGTTCATACCCTTCCTGGACGAGTCCGAGAAGGAGTACATCGTGACCCTGCGCCTCGGCGTGACCACAGACACCGACGATGCGGAGGGAAGGGTCGTGGGAACTTGCGAGGTGCCGGATGGGCTCACGAGGGAAGATTTCGAGGAGGTCTGTCGGAGGTTCGAAGGGGACATCCTTCAACGCCCTCCTGCCTTCTCCGCAGTCCACTACAAGGGCCGGAGGTCCTACGAACTTGCGAGGGCAGGGCAAAGCCCCGACCTTCCCCCCCGCAGGGTGAGGATAGGCAGGATCGAGGTCCTGGACTTCCGTCCTCCCTCGGTCAGGCTCAAGGTCGTCTGCTCTAAGGGTACGTACATAAGGGCCCTGGTGAGGGACATAGGCGAGGCCTTGGGATGCGGGGCGCACGTGGAGGCCCTCGTCCGCACCCGTTCCGGTCCCTTCCGGCGGGAAGGGGCCGTCCCCTTGGACGAAGTCCCTCATCTCGCATCCGAAGGGAACCTCCCCTTGGTCCCCGTGGGCGAGGCGCTCGGCCTGCCGGAAGTTGAGCTGCCCTCCAAGGAGGCCAGGTCCTTCCTCCACGGCGGCAGGGTTCCGGGCGAGCAGGAGGGGAGGGTGGCGGTCTACTCGCAGGAGGGGTGGTTCTTAGGTGTGGGCGAGGGGAGGGAAGGAAGGATAAGGCCCTTGAGGGTGGTCTCGCTATGAAGTTGGTGAAGGGCGGAGCTGAGCTTCCCGAAGGACCCGTGGTCGTAACCATGGGGAACTTCGACGGGGTCCACCTGGGCCACAGGAGGACCATCTCCTTCACCCTGAAGAGGGCGGAATCCTCGGGGGGTGCGGGCCTCGTCCTCACCTACGAGCCCCACACCAGGCTCGTGGTCTCACCTCCCGAGGGGCCCTTCCTCCTCACAACCCTGGAGGAGAAGCTCCTGAGGCTCTCGGAGCTCGGGGTGGAGTATGTGGCCTCCCTCCCGTTCGGGAGGAAGGTAGCAGGTATGGACCCCGAGGAGTTCGCAAGGAAGGTCCTGGTCGAGGAATGGAGGGCGGACGAGGTCGTGGTGGGATACAACCACCGCTTCGGAAGGGGAGGAAAGGGCAGCCCCTCGCTCCTGAGGAAGCTCGGCGAGGATATGGGCTTCGCCGTACATGTGGTGGGGCCGGTCTTGGCGGAGGGGGACGTGATAAGCAGCACCAAGATAAGGAAGCTGGTGAGGGAAGGGAAGGTGGAGGAAGCCTACCGCCTCCTCGGAGCACCTTTCGTAATATCCGGCACCGTGGTCCACGGGGACGGAAGGGGAAGGAAGATAGGCTATCCCACAGCTAACTTGGCCGTGCCAGGTCGTAAACTGCTGCCTGCCGACGGGGTCTACGCGGTCAGGGTCAAGCTCGAAGGGGAGGCCTTCCCAGGAGTTATGAACGTGGGCACGAGGCCGAGCTTCGGGGGGAAGGAGCGCTCCTTAGAGGTCCACATAATAGGCTTTGGGGGTGAGCTTTATGGAAGGAAGTTGCTGTGCGAGGTCCTCACGAGGCTCAGGGAGGAGAGGAAGTTCGAGGACGTGGAAAGCCTGAGGAACCAGATAGCCCAGGACCTGGAAAGGGCCAGGATGTTAGCTGGGGAGCGACGATAGCTAAGGAGGGAAGATGCCCCTGACGAAGGAGGAAAAGGAGAGGATCTTAAGGGAGTTCGGAAGGAAGGAGGGGGACACCGGCTCCCCCGAGGTGCAGATAGCCCTGCTCACGGCCAGGATCCAGCAGCTCACCAGGCACCTACAGGAACATAAGAAGGACCACCACAGCCATAGGGGGCTGCTGAAGCTCGTGGGGAGGAGGAGGAGGTTCCTGCGCTACCTTTACAGGAAGGACCCGGAGAGGTACTCACAACTCATAGAGCGGCTCGGAATAAGACATTCGGTATAGGAGGATGAGGTAGCATGATACACAGGGTAGAGATGGAATGGGCCGGAAGGATACTCTCCCTGGAATCCGGGAGGGTGGCCCGTCAGGCCGACGGGGCTGTCCTCGTGAGGTACGCCGATACCATGGTCCTTGCGACGGTGGTGCGGTCGAAGGAGCCAAGGGAGGACGTGGACTTCCTTCCCCTCACCGTGGAGTTCAGGGAGAGGATGTACGCCGCAGGCAGGATACCTGGGGGGTTCTTCAAGAGGGAGGGAAGGCCTTCCGAACAGGAGGTTCTGGCCTCCCGGATGATAGACCGCCCCATAAGGCCCTTGTTCCCTGAGGGATACAGGAACGAAGTGCAGATAATGGTCACGGTGCTCTCCTCCGACCAGGAGAACGATGCCGACCTTTTGGGTCTGATAGGTGCGTCCGCAGCCCTGGCCATCTCCCCCATCCCGTTCCCCGAGATAGTGGGGGCCGTGAGGATGGGGCTTATAGACGGCCAGTTCGTGGTGAACCCAACCTTCTCCGAGCTCGAGGAGAGCGCCCTCGACCTCGTGGTGGCCGGGCTCAGGGACGGCAGGGTGGTGATGCTCGAGGCCGGGGCCAAGGAGGTACCCGAAGGAGAAATGGCAGAGGCCATAGGCCTGGCCCAGGAGGAGGTAAGGAAGGTCTGCGAGCTACAGGACGAGCTTGTGAAGGCGTGCGGTAGGGAAAAGGAGCCCGTCCCCCAAGTTTCCGTGGACCCGGAACTTAAAGCTGCTGTCGAGGAACTCGCCAGGGACGAGGTGCGCAGGGCCAGCACAATACCCGCAAAGCTCGAACGCCAGGAGGCCCTAGACGAGATATTCCGCAGGACCTGCGAGGAGCTTTCGGAACGGTTCCCGGACTCCGAAGGGGAGATAGCACGCATAATCTCCGATATAGAAAGGGAAGAGGTCAGGAGGATGATATTGGAGGAAGGGAGGAGGCCCGACGGGAGGGCTCCCGATGAGCTCAGGCCCATAACCTGCGAGGTGGGACTCCTCCCAAGGACCCACGGTTCCGCACTCTTCACCAGGGGGGAGACCCAGGCGTTGGCCGTGACCACGCTCGGCACAAAGATGGACGAGCAGAAGATAGAGGCCCTGGAGGGGGAGTCCTGGAAGAGCTACATGCTCCATTATAACTTCCCCCCCTTCTGCGTCGGGGAGGTCAGGCCCCTAAGGGGGCCAAGCCGTCGGGAGATAGGCCACGGGGCCCTGGCCGAGAGGGCCATCCAACCCGTGATACCCTCCGAGGAGGTCTTCCCCTACACGATCCGGATAGTCTCGGACATACTGGAGTCCAACGGTTCCTCCTCCATGGCCACGGTCTGCGCTGGTTCCCTTTCTCTTATGGACGCAGGGGTCCCCATAAAGACGGCCGTGGCCGGGGTCTCCGTGGGGCTCGTGAAGGAGGGGGAGAGGGAGGTCCTCCTCACCGACATAGCTGGGGCAGAGGACCACTGTGGGGACATGGACTTCAAGGTCGCCGGCACGAAGGACGGCATAACCGCCATACAGATGGACCTGAAGGTGCACGGGATATCGTTGGACCTCGTAGTCAGGGCCCTGGAGCAGGCCAGGGCCGCAAGGGCGGAGATATTGGACGCCATGGCCAGGACCCTCCCGAGGCCCAGGGAGGAGCTGTCCATCTACGCACCGAGGGTCCTCACCCTCCGCATAAGCCCCTCCAAGATAGGGGAGGTGATAGGCCCGGGGGGTAAGGTCATAAGGGAGATAACGGAGAAGACCGGAGCCACGATAGACATAGAGAACGACGGCACAGTCTTCATAGCAGCGAGCGATCCGTCCGCCGGGGAGGCGGCCAAGGAGTGGATAGAACGCATAGTCGCCGAGCCCGAGATAGGGAAGGTCTACGAGGGGACGGTCACCAAGGTAGTACCCTTCGGAGCCTTCGTGGAATTTATGCCCGGCAAGGAGGGCCTGGTGCACATATCGGAGCTGGACATAGGGAGGGTGCGCCAGGTCGGCGACGTCGTGAAGGAGGGGGATAAGGTCTCGGTGAAGGTCACGGGCATAGACGAGCAGGGGAAGGTCCGCCTCAGCAGGAAGGCCGTCTTAGAGGAACAGCTCAAGAACGCCCCTCCCGTCCACGAGAGGGTGAAACGTTTCATCAGGGACGACAGGAGGAGGAGATGAGGGCTAGGGACGGTGCGGAGGCGCACTCCGAGGTAAGGGGCGTCCTCCCCACCGGGACCCTCGGCCACGCTGTCGCCTTTTCTTTCGATTCGGAGAAGACGATGGGCTCGGACGTAGGCGGGTGCGTCGTGACGAACGACGACGAACTCGCCGAGAGGATTCGCTTCGTGGGCCGGAGCAGGGGACCGAGATGGTCTCGCACTTCGGAAGGAAACATAGCTACGCATACCGCATGCCCCAGTGCACGGCCGCCATCTGCCTGGCCCAGCTTGAGGTAGTACGGGAGCAGGTCGCCCGGAGGGACAGGGTGGCCAGGCTCCTGAACGAACTGATATCGGCTTGGTTATAAGAATTTGAACCTTAGGGAGGATGAACACAGGCTCTTAGTGTGGAACATGTTCCTTGTGGCCTCGTCCCTTCGCAGGCTATACTGCACATCGAACCCAAGGTGCCGGGAGATGTCCCCCGACAACCTCACCACGATCACATTCCCCTCC
>Ga0164318_10000759_pt1 | contig 26301 bp, 21 predicted proteins | sample GuaBasSedimGuay9_FD_113734 | JGI IMG/M metagenome (GOLD analysis project Ga0164318, IMG submission 113734) | Subseafloor sediment microbial communities from Guaymas Basin, Gulf of California, Mexico - Guay9, Core 4571-4, 0-3 cm | ecosystem: Environmental > Aquatic > Marine > Hydrothermal vents...
GCTAAAAAATTGCGGGAATGACAGTGAGCGACAGCATCTTATTGTGTATCCTGCCGTTTATCATCTTCTACTTGCAGGGAATCTACAAATGAGTATTACAATTTCTTAAGAATGTTTAGATGTATACTCAAACGTAATAGGTTTGAGTATATCCATTTTAATGATTGACAATCATCCCGCCTCCAAGCACAAACTCATCTTTATAAAAAACTGCTGCCTGGCCATTAGTAATTGCTTTTTGCGGCTGATTAAATGTTACCTGCCATATATCATCGCCTACTAATTTTCTTACCCGCGCTTTAGCTGGCTGATGGTGATAACGTACTCCTACTGCAGCAAAAAACTCTGCCTGATTATAATAAACAGGGTCAGAGAAAAAAACATCACGCATTTCAAATACTTGTGAATAAAGTTGTTCCTGCGTGCCAACAAGCAAAGTATTGTTTTGCGCATCAATATTCAAAACAAATAGAGGCAGTTTAGAAGCAATACCCAGCCCCTTTCTCTGTCCAACCGTATACGCCAAAAAACCTTTATGCTCACCGATAATATCTCCATTAGAGTTAATTGTTTTCCCTGGCTTAAGCGCAAAATTAGGATGCATCTGTGAAATAAATTTTACATAATTGTTATCAAGCACAAAACAAATATCCTGGCTTTCTTTATTCTTACTGCATCGCAATTTTAATTCTCGCGCAAGAAAAATAACGTCCTCTTTTTTCATTTCTCCCAAAGGCAAAAGCAAACACGCCAGCTGTTTTTGGCTTAACATATATAAAACATAAGATTGATCTTTACTACTATCTGAAGCTTTTTTTATTAGATAATGTTTCTTTTCCCTAACATAAGCAATTCTTGCATAATGTCCTGTAGCAAAATAAGCGCCATTTTCTAAAGCCTTTTGCATCAGCAATCCAAACTTCATAAATTGATTACACCGCACACAAGGATTTGGTGTAAAGCCTCTTAAATACTGCTGACAAAAATTATCTATTACTTCCACTTTAAATTGCTTCCGAAAATCAAAAACATAATGAGGAATATTTAACTGCCCGGCAACTATTTTCGCCTGCTCCAGGCTGTCAGTCTTATAGCCTGAATCCATAGTTATCCCAATAACATCATAACCCTGCTTTTTCAAAAGATAAGCAGCTATCGCAGAATCAATCCCTCCACTTAAAGCAACAAATACTTGTTTTAACATAATTTTTTTATTTCAAGGTTTAAAAAATCTAGCGATTAATGCGAATATCACATTTAAATTTAATCTGTAGGGGCATGATTCATCATGCCCTTTATATTTTGATAATTGTTAAATTCATTATTATTATGAAATTATTGTCACGGGTTTGATAAATCAACCCCCTACATTGTAATTTACTTTGTTACCTTTACCAAAGGCCTCAACATCAACCTAACCACATTTCTTGCCCAACCACTATCCCTGAGATATTCCGCCATCTTCGGACTATATTTATAATACATATTAACAAATATTTTGCCACAATAATTTGTCAGTAAGTGTTTGTCTCTGAATCTACTCAAAACTTTCACTTCTTCAGCCAAAGGCGTGCCATACGCTGCTGTAGCAATAAAACAACTTCTGCCACCGCTGCTGCTTGTACTATTATTTGTGCCCTGTGTATCAGCTACGCTGAACGTAATTGCAAAGTCATCTGTATTTATGTTATCTGATTCATCTTTGCATTTTACATAATAATTGTATGTAAAACCATTCTCCAAGCCAGTTACTTCGGTTAAATGATTTGTGCCTGTGGTATTTGTAAATTGTGTCATCTCTGCATAACTTCTACCTGTTATTGCTGAATATTTACAAGTTGCATTCTCATCTGTGCCTAAACTTATGTCTATACTTGTTGTGCCAGCGTCTAACTCTCCTTGAGGAAAAGTATTGCTCCGTACTGGAGCAGTTGTGTCAGAAGCCGCGTTTGCTATGCTAAAGCTGATTGCAAAATCAGCTGTGTTTTGGTTTGGAGGAGTTGCTGTGTCCTGACACCGAACATAATATGTATAGCTGGTTCCATCTGATAGGTTTGTGATTGCTTGGGAGTGAGTAGTGGAGTTGGTGCGGGAAAATGTGTTTGTCATTGAAGAATAAGCTGTGTTTGGAGTTGTAGAGTATTTGCAGGTTGCGGTTTCATTGGTGGTTAATGAGATATTGGTTTGAGTTGTTCCGGAGGTTAGGGGGCCTGTGGGTTGAGGGTTGGAGCGGATGGGAGGAGTTGTGTCAGGCCCTCTATTTTTGGGGCCAATATAACTAGTACTGACGACAATATCATCGATATAATAATGCATCTCAGTCTCCAAATTTTGCGCATATCCTGAAAATATAATTGAATGCGCACTATCATAAGGATAAACACGAGTAGAATAAGAATAATTCGTCACATGCGCTTCTTCATTTATCCAAAGTGATGTGATATCATTTATGAAATCTACTTTCCATTCAACAAGTATCCACTCGCCAATATGCTCTTGCAAAATAAAATAATTTCTATTACCCCCATCCTGAACAGGTATATCTTGGTTATTCGCAATAAATTCTTCTCCGCTAGCATGACTTTCAGTAGTACTTACATCAATAACATAATTTCCTGAACCAAGTACTGAGCTGCAATCTATGTATGGATTATATCCATAAGCTATGTTTAACTCGCCGCAATGTTTAAATTCCATGCCACAAGCTGCAATAGTTGCTGTGTTAACGAACATAAAATGATTGGTTACTGTGCTATTTAATTCCATCTGATTTGGAATCAACAGATAAAATCGCACATATATCACTCCAGTGTCAGGGAAAGTATATTCCAAATCTACTGCGCTTTTCCCACCTGCCTGTTTCCATTGCAATAATGATCGATTTCCACTATGAGCATACTCATTTGAAATATCTCCCAAGCAGATATCATTTGGGCAATTGCCGTAATTTGCAGGAGTCCAACCATGCCAGGTTTTACCGCCTTCTATAGGCCATGGATCTGGCGGAGTCCCAGTTTCCCAGTCCTCGCAAATCAAATAATCCGCGCAATTTTGTTCAGAGCAGTAATCACATGCCTGTTGTTGCGCTACATAAAAAGTAATTAAATAATCGTCTGGATTGAGATTTCCTGATTCATCCTGACAGCGAACATAATATGTATAGCTGTTTCCATCTGATAACCCACTTACTATTGTGGAATGGCTCATACTGTCAGTAGTTGAAAAGGTGTTAGGCAAATCATTGTATGGAATACTCGCGACCGTTCCATATTTACAGGTTGCTGATTCGTTCGTTGATAATGAAATAGTTGTTTGTGTTGTTCCTGCTGTAAGTTCTCCTGTTGGTACTCCATTGGAGCGGGTTGGAGAAGTGGTGTCTGAGCCACTGTCAGGTCTCAAATAATAATCAATAGTGTGAATATACGGACTTGATGCATCACGAATATCTCCTTCAGCGATTTCACTTACATCTTTTATCGCAAAATAAATCCGATTGTAATTTGCTTCTATTTCATCAGGCAAAGTAAATTTTGCCCATGCAAAACGTCTCCAAGTGGACATTCTGCTAATACAGCCTTCACATCTTTCATTAGCATAGTATTGCGGTTCAATGGTTGCAGCTGAGTCAAAATTAGCATTTGTTATCGGTTCTGTAGAATATCTTATTTGGAAAGTAGTGTGATAACCATCACCACAACCGATCGTATTTAAAGATAAATCCGCAAAACCAAGCTCCCAATGATCATCATCCTGCCAATAAGCTACATTTGCAGATCCTACTGAAATATCATTCTGATTTGGCTCATGGGTATCTCCTGTTGAATAAAACTTCATCTCATCAATTATATATGATGTTGGATTCGCATAGTCTGCCCCTACATCAATATACATTTCATGAAAATCATAAAAATAATGATTCGGAGTTACTCCTGCAGAATACGCAGGATCATCTACAGGTTCATCTGGAAAAGATTCTCCTCTTCTATGGTGAGGATGACGATTTAATACTACATGCACCCAGGTATCTGGTGAAAACCGCACATAATGATAATAATGTTGATTGTAACTACTTGGAAAACCTTCATCAGGACATCTGCCCCCGCCGCATAAATATGTTCCCACATGAATAACAGAATCACCTGAAAGACCATAATCGATTGGAGTAGTATTATGTATTTTTATATAAAATTCAAATCTGTCTGTGTCATTATTTGTTACTCCAGAATTTCCGTATTCTGTTGAAGATAAAGGTTCATTGCCAAGCCACATATACCACTGGGCTCGATAGATTTCATCAAGTTCATAAATTCTTAATGCACCCCCAGTTGATGTTGAAGGAGCCCTGTCATTTGTAACTATTTCAGCCAAAGATCTGCCATATGTTCCTTCAACATATCCATGTTTTCGATGCATCCTTGGGACCCATTGTCCAGATATTTCCCTGCCGTCATCTTTCAACCACCCGAGATTACCATAAGCGGCATCATCTGTCCAGGTCCATTCAGTCCAATTCTGTCCTTCATCACCATCGGCATTCCATCCAAAGAGGCAGCCGTCAACACCATCAACACATTGCGCTCTCGCCTCTCTTCCGACATTAACCCCCATTTTCTTTAATTCATAAACAACATAGTCAGCCATAAACCAAACAGTAATGGTTGTCAGCATAACTGTAAAAATAAATTTAATGTTTTTAAATCGCCTGTTCATTTTTTTTACCTTTCTTCGTTTCAGGAATATACCTATTTTATTAGCTCTTTTACAGAATCTGTGGGTTACTTTCCGGGTTTTTACCATTCCATTCGTCTTTTTCTTGTTTCAAAAAAAATCCAGAAGTCAGGAGTCAGAATTCAAAATAGAAGACAAATAAGCTTCTAACCTAAATATTTTATGCTTTATATAAAATATTTACCCGCAGGGCTGATGAAATAAATTGCTTTTTAATTTATTTCTGCTATCAGGGTTATGCCATTTCATAAGCATTTTCTCCTTATGGCTATGAAATATAAAGGCGAAATCTGAAAAACAGGCAGGCCTGTCTGCGTGCAACACGCACAGGCAGGCCTGTCCCTACAGGTTTGACTTATAGTTCCTTTTGTTATATAAAGTTACAAACTATTTCAATCCTTTTTTACCCACAGATTTTATTAACGAGGCAAAAAATTTAATTATGTTAAAACGATAAATTAATGATGTTCCAGCCTCATTCACCGATTACCTTGTTTATTATTATTTTATTAAATTCATTATTATTACGGGTTTGATAAATCAACCCCCTACGAATAATATTTTTATTATCTGATCCCCCTCAAAAAGCAAGCCTAAACTGCGCCATAACCCTGCTCTCTACAGGGAAGCTATGTCCATTATAATCACCTTGGTCAGCTGAATATGCGCCAGAAATATCAAGATGAGCTAACCAGAGATTGGCCCCTATCCCTGCTGTATAAACCAAACCAATATCACTCTCTGCTATATTCTTGTACATGCCTAAGCGTAGAGCCAAAAACCTCATCATCATCCATTCAAGCCCTATAGAAATATTTTGTGTATTATAATCAGGAAATACAGTTTCATTCTTTGTAAGGTCAAGATCAGTTTCTACAGTAAATCCTTCATACGGAATAAATGCTACGCCTGTAGTTACCGAAGGCTTCAAAGTCATATTATCAAAACTCTGGCCTTTTGATATAAATCCATCAAACTTCGGTGAATTAATATTACGCACCATCAGCCCAAAATTAAACCTTTTTATCCTGTATAAAGTTGCCAGGTCAATGCCAAAAGTTGTTGTTTCTTTATAATAATTATCCGCGTCATTAAGAATATCTCCTGAATCATTATTAAAAACAACCACTTCTGTGCCATACACCCTACCAACCATCATTTTCAAATTCGCACCAACAGACAAATTATCATTCAACGCATATCCATAAGAAACAGGTACTTCATAATGCCCAAACCCCTGTAGTATTGCTGAAGTAGTATTGTCCTCAAGGCTGCCTCCTGAAACCGCGCCTGAAGTTATGCCAATTACTGTACTCATAATATCAACTGTTTCCTGCAAATAATCCCCGCTAACCCCAACCTGGCGCGCCGCATAATCAATGTTCTGAATAGCAGTGCTATCTAAACCAGCCGCTTGTAATTGAGCCTGTTGAGCAGGCGTAAACAATAATGTCTGTCCGTCATCACCAGCAAGAGTAACATTATTAATTTCCGTATTTATATTTACCGCACCAGTTATCCCCAAATCTAAAATATCCACACTTGCCACACGCGCGTTTGCCTGAGAAAATGAATAAACACCAACTGCAAAATGCCCCATACCAAAAGCAGCGCCGCCGCTTGCGTCAACAGTAATTGCGTTGCCCGGTTTATCCAAACGAGTAAATATTTCTGTCATTTCAACCAATTTCTGCAGATCAGATTCATTACAAACACCTGCTGAACTTAATAAATTTGGATCAATTTTATCCAAATCATCCAATAACTTGCCCAAATCTTCATGTAAACGGCATCCCATACCAAACGACACATTAAAACCCAAATCTCTTACCCCTAAATTATTATTATCCACTGCAATCTTTGCCTTTTCAAATTCAACAGATTCTTTTACCTTTCTAGCAAAAAATCCAAACACAGCAGGATTATAATACTGAGCAGAATTATCATTTGCTGAAGCGACATTAGCCCCTGCCATACCCATAGCACGCGCCCCAACAAAAAATTTATCCATTGAAAATACAGACGCAGCCATAAATAACTGCAAAAAAACTACACCCAAAACAAACACACCACTTACCATCTTGTAACTATTGACTTTCATATCCACTCCCCCCTTTTTTATATACTCAAACGTAATAGGTTTGAGTATATCATTGCCTATAAACGGTGCCCTTTAAATCTGCCACATACTGCCCCGCAGAAAATGCCGCTAACGCGCCATCACCGCACGCAGTAACTATCTGACGCAAATAAGTCTGCCGGCAATCTCCGCAAGCAAATATACCTTTTGCTGTTGTCGCCATTTTATCATCTACATTTATATAGCCGTTTTTATCTAAACTTACTACATTCTTAACAAAATCTGTGTTAGGCACAAACCCTACAAAAACAAACACTCCCTCACATTCAATAATATCCTCTTGATTTGTCTGTAAATTTAATATTTTAATGGCCTTAACTTTATCCTTACCAACAATCTCTTTCAATACAGAATTCCAGACAACCTCTATCTTTTGATTAGCAAAAATCCTTTGTTGTAAAGCTTCTACTGCCCTGAGCATGTCCCTTCTATGAATTCAAGTCACTTTTCTGCCGAACTTAGTTAAAAATTCCGCTTCTTCTACCGCGGTATTTCCTCCTCCAACCACAATTATCCGCTTATCTCTGAAAAACGCTCCGTCACATACCGCGCAATAAGACACACCTCTACCCATTAAATCTTTTTCACCAGGAATTCCTAATTTGCTTGGCTTAGCACCAGCAGCAATAACTACTGCAAGACTCCTATATTCCTGAGTGTCAGTTTTCACTGTCCAACAAGTAGAATCCTGGCCTGCAGAAATACCTGAGACAACAATATTTTTAACTTCTACGCCAAAAGCCTGGGTCTGAACTTCAAATTTACGCATTAACTCAAACCCGCTAATCGCATTAAAACCTGGATAATTCTCTACCCTATCTGTTAAAGCAGCCTGGCTTGCTAATGATATGTCTTTAAGCAACAAAGTCTTTAAGCCTGCTCTTGAAGAATACAAGCCCGCAGTTAATCCTGCGGGGCCACCCCCGACAACAATTAAATCATAAATTCCATCGAAACTTAACATTATTACCCCTTCCTTTACTCACCCATAATCTGATGACTATCATCAAGAAAAATCCCTTTTATATTCATTTCCAAAGCTTCAGGCATATCTGAACAAGCAAGGGCATCATCCTTAGTAACCAAATTCGTTTTTACCATACTTAGCAAAGACTGATTAAAACTAGACATACCTTCTTCAGGAAAAAGCTGTAAACTTTTCTGGATTTGTTCTATTTTATTCTCCCTGAGAAGTTTCACTATTGTAGAATTAGCAATCATCACTTCCACCGCGGGAATAATTCCCTGCCCATCAGCCTTAGGCATAAGTTTCTGACAGGTTACAGCCTTTAAATTAAAAGATAGCTGCATTCTAACTAAATTGTGCAAAGAACTGGGGAAAAAATCCAGGATACGATATATTGCTTGAGCCGCATATGCTGAATGTAGTGTGCTAAAAACAAGATGCCCGGTTTGAGAAGCAGCCAGAGCAGTTTGAAAAGTATCAGCATCACGCATTTCGCCAATCAAAATTACATCAGGGTCCTGACGAATAATATAACGAAAAGCTTTATGAAAAGATTCTGTATCAATCCCTACCTCTCTCTGGTTAATAATAGACTGTTTATCTTCATAAATATACTCAATAGGATCTTCAATTGTCATAATATGACGTTTCTTATGAATATTAAGATATTCCACCATTGAGGCTAATGTAGTAGATTTTCCCATTGAACTTGCTCCTGTAACTAATACAATACCACTTTGATACAAACAAATTTTTTCAAAAACATCAGTCAAATTTAATTCAGAAAAGCTAGGAATCTTATTTTTTACAACACGCATTACAATACCTACATTATTGCGCTGTCTAAAAACATTTACCCTAAACCTTCCCACTCCAACAAGATGATAAGCAAAATCAATTTCATTTTGCAGCTCAAAATCTTTACGAAAATGTTCCTGCATCATAAAACAAATGACCTCATGAATATCTTCACCTGAAAGCGCAGGGAATTCAGATTCTACCAGCTCCCTTTTAATTCTAAAAATAGGGGGCCTATTTGCTTTAAAATGCGCATCAGAAGCATCTCTGGCTACCATTGCTTTAAGAATTGATAATAAATCTACCATATAATATTCTCCTCATTTTTTATACAATCATTCGTCAAAAACGCCAAATATTACTGGTTTGATAAATCAAACCCCTACGAATAATATTTTTATTAACTCACCGATTATAGTTATACTCAAACGCAATTGGTTTGTAAAATTTAGGCGTTTCCCTGTGCTGTAGGTTGGAACATTCTGACCTAAGTCAAACCTTAGGCGCAGCTTGCTGCGCCTAAGGTTTTGCGAATGAATTAGAAACTACTCAAAAATAGTCATTATACATATCTTTTACATTCCCAACAATCTGCCTAAAAATATCTCTCCGGCGCATACTCATTTTAACCGGCTTATTCCTGTTTTTATCTATCGCATACATCACTGCTCCTATGCCTGCGGCATAAAAATTACTTCCTGCAGCAGGCAAATTGCTAACAAAACCACGCATAATGCCAAATTTAACCATCACCCCCATAAACTCCTGTAATTTTGCAGTAAAACCATCCATAAATGACATTCCACCTGAAATAACAATCCCTGCGTCAGCCTTTGAAAGTATGCCTGATAATTCTAATTCTTTTTTAATAAAAAACATTATCTCAAACAACTTTTTATCCACAACCGCAGTTAAATACTGAGGTATAATGGTATTGTAATCCGCAGATTTTTTTTTAACAATTATTTTATACATGGAATCATCCGGCATACTTTTATATTGCATTTTTAGCTGTTCGGCTTGCATAAAAGTCACAGACAAATTTTCAGCTATTTCTAAAGTTATATCCTTAGCCCCAAAAGGAATAACACTTGTCCATTGCAAACTATCTTCCTTGAAAAAAAGAGCGTCAACTGTCTCCGCACCGAATTCTAATAAAATCACACCAGCATGCTTTTGCTGCTTAGTAAGCGCGGAAAAACTTGCAGCTAAACCTGAATATATAACGTCCTCAACACTAATACCAGCATTATTAACTACATTGATTAAATTCTGCATAAAAGAAGCTTCACAGCTAATCGTATGCAGCTTAGCAGTAAGCATACAGCCACAAACTCCCTCGGGATCCTTTAGCCTTTTATAACCATCAACCATAAATTCCTGTGGCAATAAATGAATAATTTCACGATTAACACAACGTTGCAAAGACTTCGCAGTATCCATCAACCTGCTAACATCATGCCTGCTCACCAGCACAGGCCGCTCAGATAACCTTAAAGCACTTTTACTATTAACTGTTAATATATGTTCTCCACCAATTGTCAGGTATATTGAATTTACTTTAATATTTTTATTTTTTGCCACATAAACAAATCTTTTTAGCTTTTTTTTATTCCCTTCCAATTTTTTAACCAAGGCTTCAATACATTCTGTTAATTCATCTGAATTTGTAACTACACTTTTACTAATACCTTTTGTTTTTACCATTGCTGCCGCACATATCTCAACTCTATCATTACCCACTGGCACCCCAGCGCATAACTTTGTTCTGTCTGAGCCGATATCTAAAGACAACACCATTGAACTGCCATTATTCATTATTTTTCCTTCCAAAAACAAAATCTTTAAAACGCAAATCAAGGTAATACTGCTGTGAATAATCTATATCCATGCTTTCCAATATACCTCCAAGATTTTTAATTTTGTCCTGCCATTTTCTATTACCAATTTTTATTTCCAGCGCATCATCAATAAAGAAAAATAGATTCCGCGGATTAGACACATCTATTTTAGTTACACGATAATGCTTTAAAAATCCGCTTTGTCTTAATTCCTTAATAAAACTAAGCCCGCACTGCAAATTTGCCTTGCTGTAGCAGTGGCCAATCACTATATCATCAAATGTTAAACCTATACCGCAAATTACCGGCATTTTTTTGTTTTGCTTCTCCCCTAAGTCAACCAGCACATAACCTTCATCATTAATACTAAAAAAATGTGTAGTCCCCGTGTTTTCTTTTATTTCTATTTGCGCTACAGGGCTACGCCGTAAGATCTCAATAACTAACTGTTCAGGCAATACCCTTTTAACAATAGCCTTCTGAATATTTGGATACTTCCCTTCAATATCTCTGGCAACTGCTTTTAAATCCAGCTTAAAAATATTCAAATTGCCCTCCAAACAACTTATCGGGTAATTAATCTTATGCGAATAATTATCCTGTATATTAATTTCACTGATCGTAAAATACGGAGAAGCAAAAATAAAAGAATTTATATTAATTAATAAAAATACAATTGTACCTAAGCCCAACCCCCAGGATAAAATGCTGGGCCAATATTTTTTACCTGAAGATATAACTGATTTTGCCCTTAAACGATGTATTTTTTTTCTGTTCCCATGTTTTATTTTAGCCATATGGCTCCCCTTATTTTTTATTTACACAAACAGTCCTAACTGCGTGCGAACACGCACAGTAAACTTATCCCTCATTTAAATTATTTATTATAGGGCGAATACACGGATTCGCCTCTACGCCGATTTATATAATTCCATACAAATGATTTGGCATGATAACATATTCGTTCATTTCAATCTCATTCCAATATTTTTCAATTATACGGGCGAAACCATATTTTCGCCCTTCTGACCCTTCTGCCAAAATAAATTAGATTCCCGCAATCTTTTAGCGGAAATCTATCTTCAGGATAAACTCCACACAAAATTATACTCAAACGTAATTGGTTTGTAAAATTTAGGCGTTTCCCTGTGCCCTAGATTGGAACGTTCTGATTAAGCCAAACCGCAGGCACAGCTCGCTGCGCCTGCGGTTTGGCGATTAAAGAACGTTTCAAGATGCGGTGCCGGGGGACATCATAAAATTGCAAACCAATTACGTTTGAGTATACAACCTAACACAACTTCTTTTTGTAATCCCCTAAAAATAAACAACTTAAAAAAGAACTTCTAGTATATTTAATTAAATATACGACTTCTTTTTGCCCTGTTCGCAGAACAATTTATCTGATCAGCCGCTGGATTAACCACGCAATTAACAACAGCATCAAGTATTCTCTGGCAAAGGGCTGGAAAACTAATGCCTGCAAATAGCGCGGCTTTTGGCAGTAAACTGGTATTGGTAAATCCTGGAATCGTGTTTACTTCCAAAACAACAGGGCAATCCTGCTGATTAATAATCATATCTACCCTGGAAAAACACCTGCATCCTAAAGCATGATGCGCTTTAAGTGCTAATTTCTGTATTTTCCGAGACATACCAGGTGAAAAAAAAGCAGGTAATTTATATTCAGTCAAAGAAGAATCATATTTTGCCTGAAAATCATAAATGCTATTTTTAGATAAAATTTCAATTATCGGCAAAGCCTGATCATCTAAAATACCCACTGTAATTTCTCTGCCTGCTACGTATTCCTCTACTACTGCCAAATTATCTAAAGCTAAGGCTTTTTGCACTGCACACAGCAATTCATCAGAACTATTCACAATAGAGATACCAATACTCGATCCGCAGTGTACAGGTTTAACCACTAATGGAGTTTTTAAAAAAAAACCTTGGAGTTTGAAGTCAAGACTTTTTACAATTTGATACTCAGGCACAAAAAAACCATTTTCCGTAAAAATCTTGCGTGATGCGATTTTGTCCATTCCCAAAGAACTGGAATGCGGGCCTGAGCCTGTATAAATTATCTCTAAATCATCCATAATTGCCTGAGCCTGCCCATCCTCGCCAAAACTCCCATGCAAGGCATTAAAGATACAGTCAACTTGAACTGATTTTAGTTTGCTAATAAATTCATCCTGGCTGCGAAAATCTATTTCACATACATTATAACCTAATTGACTAAGCGCGCAGCTTACAGCAGCACCTGATTTTAATGATATATCGCGTTCCTCTGAAAATCCTCCTGCTAATACGCCAATGCTCCTTATCCGCATATTTATCACTCCCAAATGTCTAATTCAGTTTCAAGCCAAACCGCAAATTTTTCATATACACTATGCTGTATTATATTAATCAAAGATTTTGTCTCATCAAAACTGGCATTCCCCAAATTAACAATAAAATTAGCATGTAGAGAAGAAACTTGCGCGTCTCCTACACATCTCCCCTTTAACAAACAATCTTCAATCATCCTGCCGGCACTTAAATTGAAACCTTCAGGATTTTTGAAAACACACCCAGCATTTGGCAAATCATACTGCTGAGTTATTTTTTTTCTGTATAGAAATTCCTGAATCCTACTTCTGATAACATACTTATCTGCAAGATAAAGCTTAAACCACGCTCCTAAAATAATATTCTCTTTTAAATTTGAAATTCGATAGCCAAACTCCAAATCATTATTTGTGCGTAAAGAAATATCTCCAAACCTATTCATAACCAGCACTTTAATTACTAATTCAGAAATACTATGCAAACAGCCATCACCATGCTCAACCAACTCTCTAGCACCTGCATTCATTGCCAAAGCTCCCCCTATTGTGCCTGGGATCCCTGCGAGGAACTCACAACCTGTATATCCATTATTTAAAAAAAAATTTATAAATTCCGATAATTTTACGCCAGCTCCCACAAAAACAGCATTGTTATCTTTCTTTATAGACTTAAAAAAATCAGAATTAAGCTGAATAACAGCTCTGGGAAGAGACTGCTCACTAATTAACAAATTAGTTCCCGCGCCTAACACAGAAACAGGAATATCCATTAAATGTAATAAATTCAAAGCATTAGATAAATCATGCGTATCAACAGGTGACAATAAAAATTTAACAGTCCCCCCGATTTTCATTGATGTATATTCAGATAAAGGCTGATCAAGACTGATTGCGCCTTTAAAAATACTACGCATTTTTTTTAAGATTTCATGTTGATTTACTTCTGCCATTATTAACAATTTAACCTAAAAACAACAAAAAAAACTTTCCCTTTGTTATATACTCAAACGTAATAGGCCAGCAATTTTAAAACGTCCCCCTGCACTGCATCTTGAAATGTTCTTCATTCGTAAATCTTTAGGAGCAGCAAGCTGCGCCTGCGGTTCGACTTAGGTCAGAACGTTCCAATCTAGGGCAAAAAAACGCCTAAATTTTACAAACCAATTACGTTTGAGTATAACATCATTCTACTCTGAGACTAATTTATATGCAAGATTTTTGTATTTAATGGATGAATTATCTTTTGCTTTTGTTTTATGCCTCGTTAATAAAATCTGTGAGTAGAAAAAGATGACAGGTCATGCCTATGCGTGCCGCACGCAAACAAGCGCGGCCTGTCCGTTAAATTTGGTAGGGAAAAACAAAAAGACCTTGAAATGGCATAACCTTGCTCCGTTAAATAATACTCAAACGTAATACGTTTGCAAAATTTAAGCGTTTTCTTGTGCCCTAGGTTGGAACATTCTGACTTAAGACAAACCGCAGGCACAACTTGCTACGTTGAGGTTTGGAGATAGAAGAACGTTTCAAGATGCAGTGCAGAAGGACGTCATAAAAATTGCAAACCTATTACGTTTGAGTATTATTTGCTATTTTTATTTAATTCTCTAAGCGTGTCAGCGACAAGTTCATCAATTAAATTTTTTACGGAAACTATTTTTTTCACTCTTACCGCATTACTACCTGCGAATACAACCGCATTATCTAAATCACCACGTACAGCATTAAATAATGCTTTAGCAATGCAATAAGGCACATTTCTCGGATTACAAGTTTTTAAACATTTGTAATTACACTTAACTTCTTCTTTTTTACCTGATAATAATTTTTCAATAAATTTCGTTTTTATCACCCTGCCAGGCATACCTACAGGGCTTTTAATAATTGTAATATCATCTTTTTTTGCGGCAATATATAAATTTTTAAATTTATCAGTTACTGAACATTCAAAAGTAGCAACAAAACGCGTAGCCATTTGCACACCGCTTGCGCCTAATTTTAAAAACCTGCTGATATCCTTGCCATCAAAAATCCCGCCTGCGGCAATAACCGGAATAGATACGTTAAACGCTTGTTCATATCCTCTAACTACTTTTAGAACGGCTATTACTAAATTTTCTAACGAAACATCCGCGTTAGCGCTTAAATCCTGCACCCTAAAACCCAAATGCCCGCCAGCAAGAGGGCCTTCCACAATTACTGCGTCAGGCAAACGATTATAACGTTTTTTCCATGTTTTAATAATAACATCAGTAGCTCTCCCTGAAGAAACAATAGGAATAAGTTTTATTGCGGAACCTTCCGCGAATTCAGGTAATTTCAGAGGCAAACCAGCTCCGGAAGCAATAAAATCAGCTTTTTCTTTAACCGCGACACGCACTAGTTGCGCATAATTAGTCAACGCAACCATATTATTTACTCCCACAACACCTTTTGTGCTTGCCCTGGCCAGCTGAATTTCTTTTTCCAACCCTTTTAAAGAAGCCTGTAAATAATTAGTTTCATTTTCAGGAGAACCATAACCAAGCCCTACACTTGCTATTGTCCCCATTGCTCCACAACTAGCAACAGCGCTTGCTAAAGAATATCTTGAAACCATTACCCCCATACCACCCTGTACAATAGGAATTTTAACTTCCTTATCTCCAATAATCAAGGGATTCAATTTATCAAGCATAGTCAACGCTTTCTATATAATATATAATAATATCTTCAGTTTTAAAATTTTTTCCCTATTACGTTTGAGTATAAAACTATTGGGGTGGATGAGGGGAATTGAACCCCCGACATCAGGAACCACAATCCTGTGCTCTATCCAACTGAGCTACACCCACCATAATTCCATTATCTACATGGTGTCCCTGGGGTGACTCGAACACCCGGCCCACTGCTTAGAAGGCAGTTGCTCTATCCAACTGAGCTACAGGGACATTCAAATGAAAAATAATATACTCAGTTTGTAATTTTATAACACACCCCTGCACCACATCTTGAAACGTTCTTCATTGGACAAACCTATTACGTTTGAGTATAAATTTTATATTCTGGTCGGGGCAGGTGGATTTGAACCACCGGCCTCTTGGTCCCAAACCAAGCGCTCTAGCCAAGCTGAGCCATGCCCCGCAATAAACACAACCTATTATTTCTTCTTTACAGGTTTAATTATACTTAAAGTAACAACACTATTCTTTTCTTTGCCGTCAGCACCTTTTTCTTTTCTATACGCGGCTAAAATAGATGCTCCTGATTCAAAATTTTGCAATGACACTTCTGTTGATTTCCCATCCATATCCTTTACAACAATCGTAGAGTCTCCTTTTGGCTTAAAATCAACATACTCAATCTTCCCTGTTACAGCAAATGTTTTTTGCCCTAACAATTTTGTTTCAATTATTGCCTTTTGCGGCATTTTTTGAATTTCTGCTTTATCTGCCTGAGGCGCAGCATATAAATGAATATTCAATCCACAGCATATAAATAACAAAAAAACCGTATTAACCACCAAAAATCTGTTCTTCATCCAGCCACCTCCTAATTTTAATAAAAAATTATTTTTGGGTATATACTCAAATGTAATTAGTTTGTAATTTTATGACATTCCACTCACACCGTATCTTGAAACGTTTTTCTATCGCCAAACCTTAGGCGAAGCTTGCTTCGCCTAAGGTTTGGCTTAATCAGATCGTTTCAATTTACAGGCAACAGGGAAACGCCTAAATTTTTCAAACCTATTACGCTTGAGTATATCATTATTTAAACACTGCGTCAATAAACATCACAAAATATGTGTAATTGGTGAAAAGCTGTGAAATAATACCCCTTTTTACGTTTTTACTTTTTTTCTCCGACGAGGCATAAAGGTGAACAGGCCAAGAACAGTGATTATTCTCACCGATTACTTTAAAAACTCTCCTTCCATAATAATTCTAAAATCCCATCTTTAGGCTCAACGCGTAAATCTAATTTATACTTATTCAAATAAGGGTCATCAAACCCATCTATCCATTCAATACAATCAAGCCCCTTATTTAACAAATCTGAAAAATGCGGCACATAATATTCATTCACTACAATACGAACAGTTTTTGGAGTTATTTTCCTTTTCTCTGGGTATTTATCCTTCCCCCTTTTCTGCGGCTTATTCATAATTTTGTTCCATGGCAGGGAAAAATAAATATGTTCAGACGCAGTTGAATACACTTTATGATTAACACTTTTCCGTAAATTAAAATCATATATATAACAAAAAATACCCGCGATAAAAAACAAATTCAATATAATCCAAAATCCATTTTTACTAAATTTTATATTAAAAACCATGACTTTATAAAAAAAATTCTTTATATACTCAAACGTAATAAATTTGAGTATATTATACTCTATTTTCTCTATTTCTTGTAAACTTTTCTTTGGCGCATTATTTCATAACAAAATATTGCGCACGCAACCGCCGCATTTAAAGAAATACCTTTGCCAGGCATTGGCAATGTTAAATTAAAATCAAGATGCCGTATTATCCCCTTGCGAATGCCCCTACCTTCTGCCCCAATTACTAAGCAAAGCGGCCATGGCAATTTAAATTGTGTAATATCATTTCCTTCATTTGCCACACACCCGCCAATCCAATAACCGCATTCCTTAATTTCCGAAAATGCGGGGATAAGATTAGTTACTTGTATAACAGGCACATAATTTTCTCCACCGCAAGCTACCTTTAAAACGGTGCTATTAACTACTACACTTCTATGCTTGGGAATAATTAACGCAATTCTGCCAAAGCACGCGCAACTGCGTAAAATAGAACCTAAGTTTTGCGGGTCAGTAAGGTTACTTAAAGCAATCAACGCGTATTTTTTCTGTTCAGCTAAATTTAAAACTTCTTCCAATTTAGTGTAAGAAAAATCTTTAACCTCAGCAATTACTCCTTGAGTATGTATGTTAGAAGACAACCTGGAAAACTCTTTAGGGCTTAATAAAACACACTCAACATCATTTTTTTTAGCCATCGCCAAAATAATATTTAACAGGCTGAAATGTTTACCTTTATTTAAATAAATTTTCTCTATAGTTTCAGGCTGTGCGTTAATTCTTTCAATAACCTGATTTTTCCCTGACAAATACATAATTGATTCCCAATTTTTTAGCCCATATACTCAAACGTAATAGGTTTAAGTATAACCAACCTTTTTTACAAATGCACAACATCACTGGAATTATACAAGGCAAGAAAAAGCAATAGATAGTCTTTTATATGCCTGGTCAAAAGAAAATTTAAACGCACATTTTCTCTGGCATTAAGGCCTAATTGCTTTGCGTATTCAGGGCTATGCAGCAATTGCTTAATAGCAAAAGCAGCTCCTTCAACACTATGGCAAAGCATACCGCTGAATTTATGTTTTATTTGCAAAGGTATTCCACCCACCGCAGATGCAACAACAGGCTTTGCTTTCCATAATGCTTCTGTAACTGTCAAGCCAAAACCTTCTTTTATCGATTTCTGAATAACAACATTAGCCGCGCGCTGCAAAGCATTAATTTCAATATCACTGCCTGCTGGAAGCAACAAAATATGGATGTCAGGATCATTTCCTGCTTTTTCCTGCACCTGGGCAAGCACTTTCACTGATTCAGGGTCGTCAGTCGCTGTTCCGCCAGCTAAAATTAATTGGCAATCTATATATTTTTTTACTAATCTGTATGCATCAATGACTCCTACAGGATCTTTTAAATAATCAAATCTGGAAATTTGGGTAATCATAGGTTTTTGTTTATCTATGTTATATTTATTCAGGATATCATCTATTACCTGAATGTCTAATTCTCTGTTTTTATCGCTTAATGGGTCAATTGACGGAGAAATCAAAAACTGTGGGATAGATAATTTCTGTGAAAACTGCGGAGAAGAAAATATACTCGCGTTATATTTAACAATAAACTTCTTCAGAAAACACCACACATCCTGATCAGGATTTGACACATCAATATGACAGCGCCATAGCCATTTTCTGTTTTTATCCTCATATTTTTTCTTAATTAAACCAATAGGCTGAGGATCATGAATAAACATAATGTCACCGTATATATCCATTTCTTCGATATTCAGCTCAGTTGTGTGCATAAATACTTCAAAATCATGTGCGTTGATTAAATCCTGCCTGCCATGCAGCAAATTATGAAATTTCTTAGTTACCTGAAAAAACTGCTCCCCCCCCTTAATCACATCCCAATGCGTATCAACTCCAATTTCTCTTAACAAAGGCACCATCCTGTTTAAAATTTCAGCCACTCCTCCGCCAACCGAGGTAGAATTAATATTCTGGATAGTTTTACCTTTCAACCTTGAAGCTAAAAGCTCAAGATTGTTAATTACTGAAGCGCCAACAAATTTTTCATAATCACGAATTTTAGCGAACCCAGGATAAACATTACTTTTATTTTCTGTTTGCAGCATTATATTCCAATCCTTTGCTTTATATGAAATATCCACCCGCAGATAAATTGCATCTTATACTCAAACGTAATAGGTTTGCAAAATTTAAGCGTTCCCCTGTACTGTAGATTGAAACAAACCGCAGGCACAGCGCTGGGTTGAGGTTTAGCGATAGAAGAACGTTTCAAGATGCAGCGTGAGGTAATTGCAAACCTATTACGTTTGAGTATATGCATAAGCTAAACGCACAATACTTTTCCTTAAATCTTCCATTGTATGAGTATAAGGATCAAGTTTAGCAAGCCTCTTTGCCAATTCCAACTCATTAACTGAAGTTCCCAACCAATAAGAAAAATCATTTGTTTTTGTATTTCCTAAACGCAGCCGCGATTCAAAAATATGAAAGTATATTGATTCGATTGTAATGATTTTTAATATGCTGATAAATTCTTCTAAATTATACGCAACAAAACCTGTCCGAAACACAAAACTAATTGCCTTAATAAAATGAAACACCTCGGAAATATTTGCTTTTCTTTTTATAGAACGCGGATTAGCCTTTAGATACTGCTCAATAGTATAAATAATCTTCTGTCTCAAAGAATTTATATCAAAGAATTGAATAGTATCAATGCTCGCTAAGTTTTCCGCTAAATCATGCACCCCTAAAACATCATCTACCCAATAAGCAAAATCATTCGGAGGCTCAGGATTTAAATAGATATGCTGCTGCAAAAAACGGTGTGTATGGTAATAAATCACCGCGTCTGGAACTTCTCTGATATATTTAAGCAATTGCGACAAATTTACGGCCTTAAGCCCGGTAAGCTCTTGTAAAATCAACCGAGAATAAAAACAAAACGGCTGTTTAGCTATTAATAATGTACTCATTAAGCATAACCTTATTTTCAATTTTATTGTAAAACAGGCAAAATTAAATGCGCAATTTTAAAATATATAATTAAACCAATAATATCAACAACACTTGTAGTAATCGGCCCGGCTAAAACTGCTGGGTCCATACCAATTTTTTTAGAAATAAGCGGCAAAAACATCCCTGTGCAAATTGCCAATACCACAACAAGAAACATCGTAATCGCCACCACCAGTCCAATCAAGACATCAACCTGCAGCAAAATAGCACGAACAAAAGCTACCACTCCAACAAAAATTCCCATAACCAACGCACCGATAAGCTCTAATTTAATTACCTTTTTTACATTAGTATCAAAATTAACATCTCCAGTTGCCAATCCGCGAATAACAGTAATTGACGTTTGTGCTCCTGCATTGCCTCCGGTATCTAAGAGCATTGGGATAAAAAAAACTAATGGAACCACAAGGCTTAAACTATGCTGATATGTTTTCAAAATCCTGCCTGTCAAAAAATCAAAAACAAGTAAAAACATCAGCCAGCCAGCCCTGCGGCTGACAAGCTCCTTTACTGTAGCTGTCGCGTAACTGATAATTTCACCTTCTGCTGAAGTCATTTTACCAACCTCATACATATCCCTGGTAGCTTCTTTTTCAATAATATCCACAATATCATCAATAGTGATAATACCTTTAAGCTGATTAAACTCATTTACTACAGGAGCGCTGATTAAATCATAACGTTTAAAAACCTTGGCAACATCTTCATCCCGCGCGTAAATATCAGTTCTGATGATGTCAACATTTTCCATTATATTCTTAATCAACATTTCCGGCGGAGATTTAATTAAATCCTGCAATTCAACCACACCAACCAGCTTATGCTCTAAGGCCGTAATATAAATAGAACTTATATCCAGGTCAATATCAAAACTCAAACTATCCTGCAGCTTTAAAATCGCCTCTCTGCTGCTCATTTCTTTCCTCAATTCCACAAAATCAGTGGTCATAATCGCGCCTGCAGTGCCTTCCTCATAAGACATTAGTTCCTGAACGTCTTCAACCTCTTCTTTCTTCATTAACCTGAAAAATTTCTTAATTACCTTAGGAGGCAGATCCTTAAACAAATTAGCACGCTCGTCAGGCGCCATTTCATTTAACACATGAGAGACATCGACATTATCAAGATTATCTAATAAAAAAGACTGCTCTTCAAATTTCAAACTCTCAAAAAGCTCAACAGCTAAATTAATTTCCAAAAGTTTAAATAATAATATTTTCTCTTTATCTAAAAAATCCGGCCAGATCTCAGCAATGTCAATCGCTGGAATCTCCGTTAAAAAAGCTTTGGCCTGTAAAAAATTTTTCTCTGCAAGCAAATGCTGCATCAATGACTTCAAATTTACTGAATCCTTGCGTATTTTTTTATCCATACCTTAATTAATCAATTTCCGTTTTTATTCTGTTAATAACTTTTTCTAAGTCTTCCAATACCACACCTGATAAAAAATTGTTAACTTCTATTTCTTTTTTTAACGCGGACAGAGAACCCAGCATCCTGCGCACATAAACACCGCGCCTTTGCTCTCTCGTTTTTTCAGGATCATCATCCCTAACAGACTTTAACATTGCGCGGTAAACATCCTTAACTTCAGTCTCTCCTTTACCTTCATCTAAAACTTTACGCTTCATATTTTGATAGTCATCAATACTAAAACTCTGATTATTTTTTACCTGGCGCAAAACACCCACAGATTCATAACTAGGCACCTTATTTGTTGAAACATCAGCTAAATAATCATTCTTCAAATATTGAGGTTCTTGCTGTTCTAAAAAATAATATGACCGCAACAATTTTAATGCTGTTTGTTTCCTAACACCTATCTCTTTAGCGCAATAAGTTTCAAATGTCAAATATCCCCAGTCTTTATACAATTTATCCTGATACACTCCCACTATATACCTTGCTAATTCTATCCATGAACTCTTAAAATTTTTAGCGCAAACAATGACTCCATCACGAAAACTATTCTTTTCTACTTCTGTATTTTTTGAAGTTACGCCATCTAAACTGTTCTGCATAAAAATTTCTCCTTAAAATAATGCCTATCATCATGGTAGAGCGTAATAGCAGCTTCCCTCTCCCCCTATCAACCATCAACCATCAACCATTCCCTACATACGGCAAACCAGTAATTTTAATAAAACCTTCTGCTAAGCCCTGGTCAAATTTATCTTGCTCTGTATAAGTAGCAAATTCTTTCTTATATAAAGAATATTTTGAATTTCTGCCAACAACAGTGCAGCATCCTTTATATAGCTTCATCCTTACCTGCCCACTAATATTTTTTTGTGTTTGGGCAATAAATGCGTCTAACGCTCTTTTTAACGGAGAATACCACAATCCCTGATAAACAAGCCTTGCGTATTGGTCAGCAATAACCTGTTTAAAATCACTTGTTATCCTATCTAAATTTAGGGCTTCAAGTTCTTTATGCGCTGTAAGGATAATCCAGCCAGCAGGAGCTTCATATACTTCCCGCGACTTTATACCTACAATGCGATTTTCCATTAAATCAGTCCTGCCGATAGTATGCTGCGCGCCAATTTCATTTAACTTCTCAATCATATCCTGCGGCGCGTACGTCTTTCCATCCAAGGACACAGGCACACCCTGTTCAAACCCAAGCACAATATACTCAGGATTATCAGATGCCGCTAATAACGATTTTGTCATTTGAAACGCGTCTTCAGGCGGTTCATTATTCGGGTCTTCCAAAAGTCCGCATTCAATGCTCACACCCCAAAGATTTTTATCCAGGCTGTAAGGTTTACTTTTAGTTACTTCTACCGGAATTTCCTTTTTCAACGCGTACTCTATTTCCTGCTCACGGGATTTAAATTCCCAGATTCTTAAAGGCGCAATAATTTTTAATCGCGGATCTAAAATATTCACTGCTAATTCAATGCGCACCTGGTCATTGCCTTTGCCTGTACAGCCATGCACAATTGTATCCGCGTTTTCCTGATGCGCGATATCCACTAAATATTTGGCAATTAAAGGCCTGCCTAAGGCAGTAGCTAATAAATATTTATTTTCATAAACAGCATTTGCTTTTATTGCCGGAATTATAAAATCCTGAACAAATTCCTGCTGTAAATTTTTAATATATACCTTAGACGCGCCTGTACGCTGCGCGCGTTCCCTTAGCATTTCTAAATCTTCCTGCTGCCCAAGATCAGCTAAAAAAGCAATTACCTGATAGTCTCTTTCTTTAAGCCACGAGATAATGCAAGCAGTATCTAATCCTCCTGAATAAGCTAAAACAACTTTTTTCAATGCTCCTGCCCTCCTAAAAGTAAAGCCATTATTCCTTTTTGCGTATGCAGCCTATTTTCGGCCTGCTCAAAAATAATAGAATTTTCAGATCCAATAATTTCTTCAGTTATTTCCTGTCCGCGATGCATTGGCATACAATGCATAATTAAACTATGTTTGCCTGATTTGCGCAATAGCTCAGCATTAACTTGAAATGCTTGAAAATCCTGCAGCTTTTTTTCCGTATTCTCCTGCCCCATTGACACCCAGACATCAGTATAAATAAAATCAGCGTCCTTTACTGCTTGTACAGGATTATCAGTATATACAATTTCCGCGTTATTTTGCTTTGCAATCTCCTGTGCTTTTTCCAAAATATCCTTTTGCGGCTCATACCCTATAGGTGTAGCAACACTCACAGATAAACCAACTTTAGCAGCAACTGCAAGTAAAGAATGCGCGACATTATTCCCATCGCCAACATAAGCTAATTTAATATCTTTATATGTACCTGTTTTTTCATAAATAGTATATACATCTGCCAATGCCTGGCAAGGATGATATAAATCGCTTAGCCCATTAATTACACTTATGCCGGCAAAAGCGCTTAAATCTAAAACATGCTGATGCAAAAAAGTACGCGCTACAATTAAATCAATATAACGGGTAAGCACTCCGGCAATATCTCCTACAGGCTCCCTGTCTCCTAATTTTATATCTTGCGGCGCAAAATAAATACAATCAGCGCCAAGCTGACACGCGCCTACTTCAAAAGAAACCCTTGTGCGCATTGAAGGCTTCTGAAAAATGAGCCCAATTACTTTGCCTTTTAATATAGTATCCAGCTTTTGTTCCTTAAACTGAGATGCCAAAGCAAAAATTTTGTTTATATCATCTATTGTCAGGTCAAAGCCTGAAACTAAGTCTTTATTCATTTACAGTCCCTTAGGATTTAGCAATCGCTGTGTCTAAAATTTCCATAGCTTGATCAATTTCTTGCTTTTTCACAGTTAAAGCAGGCATAATGCGCAATACTTTTTTCTGTGTACAATTAATCAGCAATTTTTTTGAGAAACAATAATCAGCAACTTTCTGCGCTCCCACAATCAATTCAACGCCAATCATCAACCCCATGCCTCTAACCTCTTTGATCGCAGGGTACTTGCTACGTAATCTTAATAACTCTCCACGCAAGTAATCTCCCATTTGCTGCGCATTAAGCAAAAGCCGTTCCTTTTTAATTGCTTCAAAAACAGCCAAGCCTGCAGCGCAGGCAAAAGGACTGCCGCCAAAAGTCGAAGCATGCATACCTTTTACTAAAATTCCTGAAATCTTTTTTTGCGTTACCATTGCGCCAATAGGCACACCTCCACCTAAACTTTTAGCTAAAGTCATTATGTCCGGCTCAATACCATAATTCTGATAACAAAACATCTGTCCTGTCCTGCCCATACCTGTCTGCACTTCATCAAAAACAAGCAAAATATTTTTCTGATTACAAAAATCCCGCAAAAATGTTACATAATCTCTATCTGCTACTCTAATCCCGCCTTCCCCCTGAATTAACTCTATAATCACCGCCGCTGTTTTATCAGTAACTGCTTCTACCAAAGCCTGCCTATCATTAAAAGGGACAGACTTAAAACCCTGCGGCAAAGGGCCTATGCCTAAATGCAATTTATCCTGCCCAGTCGCTGCAGTACAAGCCAATGTCCTGCCATGGAAAGAATCCCGCATACTGATTATTTCATACCTACGAGGACTGCCAAAAAGCCTGATTAACTTAAAAGCAGCTTCATTTGCCTCTGCACCGGAATTGCAGAAAAAAACCTTTCCGTTAAAAGAATTCAGGCTAATAGATTTCGCGAGCTTGCCCTGCAAAGCATTATAATAATTATTCGGCACATGAATCACTTTATTAACCTGACTTCTTATAGCTTTAACCACACGGGGATGGCAATGCCCCAGTCCGCTTACTGCCCAACCAGGGAAAAAATCAAGATACATTTTGCCGTCTTCAGACCAAACCCAGCTCCCCTTAGCTTTAACCACTGATAATTTACTCCGGGTATAATTACCAATTACATAATTATTAAATAATTCAACTATATCTTCTCTATACATATTACTACCTCTTTAATTTTGGCTTAACTTTTTAGGCTCTTTCACAAAATTTGTGGGTTAATTTTCGTCTTTTCCTTGTTTTTAAAAAACCGTAGGATACGGGCATGCCAAGACCATTACCAGAAATCAAAAAAATTATTTAAAATTTCCCTGCTTCATTCACCGATTACAATAATTTTTTGATTCACAATTCACAATTTTTTGCCTCAAAATTAATTCTTTTTTTAATTGTCAATTGATAATTGTCAATACTTCCCTGGACAGGCATGCCTGTCCAGCTGTGCGGGGAAACCCTACAGGTTCATTTTGCTGCCCACAAATTTTATTCAGGAAGCATTTTTTATAATTTCAGTACCAACACCTTTATCTGTATAAACCTCAGAAAGCAAAGCATGCGACATCTGCGCATTAATTATATGTGTTTTACTCACTCCGTTTTCAACCGCGTAAATGCAGGCATTAGCTTTAGGAATCATTCCAGAGCGCACTATATGAGAAGCAATCATCTCTTTGAGCTGGCTGACACTTACAGTGGAAAGCAAAGTCTCAGGATTCTCAGATTCCTGCATTATGCCGCACACATTTGTTAAAAGCGCTAATTTTTCCGCGTCCATTGCCGCGGCAATCTCAGCAGCCACAGTGTCCGCGTTCAAATTATAAACTTCATCATTATCGCCTACTCCTAAAGGAGCAATCACCGGAATAATTTTCGCACGCAGCAGGCTAAAAATCAAATTTTTATCAA
>Ga0164318_10000760_pt1 | contig 26301 bp, 25 predicted proteins | sample GuaBasSedimGuay9_FD_113734 | JGI IMG/M metagenome (GOLD analysis project Ga0164318, IMG submission 113734) | Subseafloor sediment microbial communities from Guaymas Basin, Gulf of California, Mexico - Guay9, Core 4571-4, 0-3 cm | ecosystem: Environmental > Aquatic > Marine > Hydrothermal vents...
ACAAGAACCTCTTAGAAATCTTCAAGAACCATTAGAACAAGCCGGCATTAAAGTGCATTTAATTGGCGGTGCCGATGTAGCCGCTGAATTAGACGCAAAAAGAGCAATTAAGCAAGGGTCTGAATTAGCTGCTAAACTATAGCTATAGTCCGATTATCTGCAAAATAAATAATTGAAGAAATCAGAAGTGGATTCTAAACAAGAATAAATTAGTGATAAGGCACGTAATATTCCCCAATACAATTTCTTTCTGATTAAGCAGATATAAAACAAAAATTTATCTTTGCTCAAAATTTATCCTTATGAATTATGCTGCAATTCTACAAGAAGTTTATACAGAAAGCCAAGCCTTTGCTTCAAAAGGAAGTATAGCTAATTATATTCCTGAATTATCAAATATCAATCCCGATAAATTTGGAATCTTTCTCCAGACGAAAGATGGTGATAGTTTTGAATTAGGCGATAGCCAAGAGCGTTTTTCTATTCAGAGCATTTCAAAAGTTTTTACTTTATCGATGGCGTTTTCTCTTTTGGGTGAGAAAATATGGAAGCGTGTTGGTGTTGAGCCTTCGGGTAGCCCTTTTAATTCTATTGTTCAGCTTGAATATGAGAATGGGATACCTCGTAATCCTTTTATAAATGCCGGAGCTTTAGTTATTGCCGACATTTTACTGTCGCATTTAGAAAATCCTAAAGAAGAACTTCTTGATTTTGTATACAATTTAACAAAAGACAAAACAATAAATTTTGATCCTAAAGTAGCACAATCAGAAAAAGAAACCGGACATCATAATGCCTCTTTAGTACATTTGCTTAAAGCTCATGGTAATATTCAAAATCCCTGCGAAGACGTACTCGATTTCTATTATCACCAATGTTCAATTAGTATGAGCTGCAAACAATTGGCACAAGCTATTTCGCCTTATGCATCCTTTACAAACTCATTCCGCTTTTCGTCGGTGCAATTAAGTAAAAGTCAGGTAAAACGCATAAATGCTATTATGCTTTCGTGTGGTTTTTATGATGAATCCGGCGAATTTGCTTTTACAGTAGGCCTTCCAGGGAAGAGTGGTGTTGGTGGTGGTATTATCGCTTTTCAACCTAATAAATATACAATTGCCGTTTGGAGTCCGCGACTAAATAAAAAAGGGAATTCGGCTCGTGGAATGAAAGCATTAGAAATCTTCACAACAAAAAGCGGACAATCAATATTTTAAAAAGAAATATAATCAAGAGGATTTACCGGAGAGCCATTTGCCCATAATTCAAAATGTAAGTGAGGACCACTACTCTGCTCTCCACTATCGCCAATAATCGCAATCGGATCGCCCGATTTAACAATATCGCCTTGCTGCTTTAAAAGGGCAGAATTGTGTTTATAAACAGAAATAAAATTATTGGGATGCTGAATAGCAATAACATATCCCGTATTAATTGTCCAATCGGAAAAAATCACTATTCCGTCATAAACTGATTTTACGGCATCATTTCTCTCAGAAACCAAATCAATAGCAAAATGTTTTAATGCAGCATTAAAATGATTAGTAATAATCCCACTAATGGGTTTAAAAAAAACCATTAATCCTTTATCTGTAATATTACGATCATAATCAACAGCTTGCGCATCGTAAAAATAAAGATTATACGCACTTTGGCTTTCTACTTCAGCTCGTAAAATAGAGTCCTCAACAGAAGTAGTATTTTTAATATTACTATAATCGTAAATTTCTGGCTGACCCTGATTTTCATTATTCCCAAAATCCTCGCCTCTTAAAATACGCTGAATATTAGACATATAGCGATTTTGTAACGTATATCTGTGTTCTAAGGAGTCCAGAGCAAGTTCCATTTTATAAACCTGAGAGGCTAAATGCGGATCAGTATAGCCAGGGATATACTCACGTACAGAAGTAAAGGCTAAAATGTAAATCATAATACCAATCCAGAACAAAGAAAAAACACTTACGATACCTATAACATTGAGTTGCGATAAACGAAGACTAATTTTTTGCTCAAAATTATCTTCATTCATCAAAACTAAGCGGTACTTATACCTGAGTTTCTCTAATCGTTTTTTGTCTTTATGTTTTTCCATCTTATCTTCGCAAAGATATGGATTAAATGATTTTTATCTCAAAAACAACACAATTTATCACTTTAGAGCAAAAATTATTTCAATTCCTGCTATAAATCAAATGTTTTCAGAAAAATTAAAATATTTTTGCAAGATTACAGTTTACAGATAGTGTCATTGAAACAATTAAAATCAATCAATAAGTTTAAATCCGTTTTTTCAAAAAACAGAATCGTACTTTTATTTGTATTGCTCTTACTATCGTCTTGTTCTACAAAAAAGAACACCTTTAGCCGACGTGCCTACCATAATCTTACCGCTCACTACAATAGTTGGTGGAATGGAAATGAAAGCCTAAAAAACGGAATAGCAAAATTAAATAAGAATGTTACCGATGATTATACTAAGACATTATTTGTTTTCAATTATGGTGACGAAACACAGGCATCTTCTATTTCGGCTGATATGGACAGAGCTATTGAAAAGGGTTCTATTACAGCTCTAAGGCATAGTATGTGGTTTAAAAATAGAGAGCATTGTAAGTGGATAGACGATAGCTATTTGCTAATTGGCAAAGCCAACTTCTTAAAGCAAGAATACACTAGCGCTCGCCAAAGTTTTAATTTTATTATCAGCAGATATTATTACAATAAAATTAAAGACGATGCTCTACTTTGGCTGGCTAAAACATTTATAGAAACCGGAAATTTTCAAAAAGCACTTAGTCTCTTAAACGAGTTAAGTATTATTTCTGATGAAGAACAAACACCCTTTATAAGAAAGAATTTAGACTTGGTTTATGCCGATTTATATTTAAAAAGCAAGCAAGCAGAGAAAGCTAAACCTCATTTAGAGCATGCTTTAGAATTACCTATAAATAGAAAAACAATTGCTCGTATATCATATATTTTGGCACAGCTGAACCAAGAAGACAATCAGCCGGGAATAGCAAGCACTTATTATCAAAGAGTTATTAAGTTAAATACCAATTACAGGATGGCTTTTAATGCAAAAATCAATATGGCATTTTTGTATACTCACAATTCTGAGGGAGGCAAAGACTTACGTAAGAACTTGCTTAAAATGCTAAAAGATAGCAAAAACAAGAATTATTTAGATCAGATTTATTATGCCTTGGCAGATATTGACATAAAAGATAATGATAGTCTATCTGCCATTAAAAATTTGAGAGCAGCAGTAAAAAGCAGTACCGAAAATAAAACACAAAAAGCAAAAGCAGCATTAAAAGTCGCCGAGCTATTATTTAATAAAGGGCGTTTTTCATTAGCCACTAATTATTACGATACTGCTATCCAGCAATTACCTGTTGCCTACGATAATTACAGTCAAATTATAAAAGAAGCCGGTATTTATAATAATTTATCTAAGCAGCTTAGTATTGTTCAACAACAAGACAGCCTTTTACTTCTTGGACAACTTCCTGATTCTAAATTATATGCTATAGCCGACAGTATCATTTCCCTTATCAGAGAAGAAGAAGATCAAAAACGCGATGAGGAATTTGCTAAACAACAAAGCATTGCTATGGGAAATCAGATGAGAAGTTCGCCTGGAGGAATGGGAATGCCTTTAGGGGGTGGACAATGGTACTTTTATAATCCCCAAGCCAGAAGTATGGGCTATACCGAATTTATTGCAAAATGGGGGAATAGAGCTTTGGCGGATAACTGGAGATTAAGCAATAAACGGGCTGTAAATACAGCTGGGGTTGACATTAATAAAGACGAAGAGCTAAACAAAAACACCAACGACAGCTTAAGTGGCGGATCAGACACAGACCCAAAATCACGAAATTATTATTTAAAAAATATTCCTCGTACAGAAGAACAAATCGCTAATGCAAACACACAAATTGCCAATGCACTTTATCAAGCCGGATTTATTTACAAAGAAGACTTAAAACTAAATAACAAAGCCCTTTTAATTTTCGAGGATTTTGCCAAACGCATTAAAAACCATCCTCAGCAATTACAAGTTTATTTTCAACTGTATCAACTCTATGATAAAAATACAGACGCAGATAAAAAAAATAAATATAAAAACTTAATTATAAGTAATTATCCGGACACCGATTACGCTATTTTGGTTCAAGACCCGAATTATTATCGTGAGATGGAGAAAAAGCAAAGCTATTTTAAAGACCAATATAAACGCACCTATCAAGCCTTTGAAAAAGGTCAATATTTACTTTCTTTACATCACGCTAATCAAGCATTAAGCAAAGCGGAAAATAATCCATTAAAAGCCAATTTTTTATATATAAAAGCCCTTTCGATGGCACAAACAAGTGTGGTCGATTCTCTATATGCTAATTTGGAAAAACTAATAAACCTCTATCCCAATGCAGAAATAACACCACAAGCCAAAAATATTTTATCACGTCGAGGAAAGGCATTCGAGTCTATTGAAACGCCTGATAACACTACCGATATTTCTCTTGACAAATTGCTTAATGACGCTTTAAAACTTTATACTTTTAATCCTAATGACAAACAGTATGTATTAATAATTATTGATGCAGAAAAAATAAATGTAAAAGCGATTCAAGTTAGAATACAAGACTTTAATAAAAAGCAAATACAAAGCCTAAGTCTTACCTCCTATCCTTTTGTCAATCAAGAATATGTAATTAGTATTGGAGAATTCACAAATCAGGATGATGCTATGAAATATTATAAGTCCTTCGTTTCTGACAGCTACGTTTTTCCTGCTCTTCTTAGGAATGATTCCAAAACTTTTGTAATTTCGGCTGAAAATTATTCGCGTTTCTTTAACGATAAGAATATTGAAAAATACGATTCATTTTTCAAAAAAAAATATAAATACTAATGTTTGGTAATTCTAAAGATAAAAAAATGGCAAAAAACGGGGAATTCGATACTAATGCGGTTACAACTATCAGTATGGGAACGATAGTAAAAGGAGATATTACTTCTGAGGGAGATTTTAGAATAGTTGGTAAACTAATAGGAAGCATTAGGTCTACCGGAAAAGTTGTTATCGGACAAAGTGGTATTGTAGAAGGAGATATTTTCTGTCAGAATGCAGATTTTGCGGGAACAATAAAAGGTAATGTTGAAGTTGAAAAACTCCTATTTTTAAAAACTACGGTTAACTTAAACGGAAACATTAAAACCGGTAAATTATCAATTGAATCCGGAGCTCTATTCAGCGGACAATGCACTATGAATAATTCAGGTTCAAAAGTACCTAATGAAAACAAACAAACAAAAAAAGGATCTTAATGCCTATGTAAAATATTCCGGCTTAGCACTTCAGATGGGAGTGATAATTGGGGTTGGGATGTTTGGTGGGGTGCAGTTAGACAAGCTCACATCTTGGCAATTCCCTTTATTTACATTAATTTTATCTCTTGCTTCAGTTGCCTTGGCTATTTATATTGCCATTAAAGATTTTATTAAAAAATAGATATCATTATGGATAATACTATACAGACATTTAGTAAAAATTTAATCATTCTATCGCTAATAAGCATAGCGTTAACATATGGTTTAACATACCTTATACCTGAGAATTTAATAAGCAGCTCATGGCCTTATATTGTTTTATTCTTTTTTACAATAAGTCTTTTGGTTCATCGGTACTTGCTTAAAAAATCAGGAGGGCAACACGCTAAATTTATCAATGCCTTCTTATTAACCACCACCATAAAACTACTACTTTTCTTAGCTGTTATAGTTATTTACGTACTATTGAATAGGGATGATGCCATAGGATTTATTCTTACTTTTTTTACTTACTATCTCATTTTTACCTCATTTGAGATTATTTCTATTTTAAAATATCTAAGAACATCTCAAAAAAATAATTGAGTTATTCCAATTTTTCTTAAACCATAATCAAATTATTTATATCAATGCTTTTTGTACCTTTGAATCGGATATAAAATCTGCACACTATGATATATATTACTCGGCGCGAACGTTTTACTGCAGCACATCGCTTATTTAGAAAGGAATATTCCGACGAAGAAAATATGGAAGTGTTTGGTAAATGTTCTAATCCCAATTGGCACGGACATAATTATCAATTATTTGTAACTGTAAAAGGAGAAATTAATCCGAAAACCGGATTTTTAATTAATCTTACCGACTTAAAAAATATTATTCGAGAAAAGATTATAGATAAAGTTGATCATAAGAACCTTAATATAGAAGTAGATTTTTTAAAAAATAAATTTACAAGCACAGAAGTAATAGCAGTTTCTATTTGGAAAGAATTAGAAAATAACATTAAAAATATGGGAGCGACTCTTCATTGTGTCAAAATATCCGAAACTGAAAATAATTCAGTTGAATATTATGGTGAATAAAAGTCTTCACATTAAAAACAGAAAATTTTAAATACTTATGTACGATTACGAAAGAATAGATAAATGGAACCCTGAAAAACTTGATAAACTAAGCCAACACTATCTTGAAATTTTAAAACTCTTAGGTGAAGACCCTAAGAGAGAAGGTCTGATAGACACCCCTCTGCGTGTAGGAAAAGCTATGCAATTTTTAACACAAGGCTATGATATAGATCCTAGAGAAATTTTACGTTCTGCTATGTTTAAAGAAGACTATCGCGAAATGGTAATTGTTAAAGACATTGAAGTATATTCCATGTGCGAGCATCATATGATACCATTTATTGGCAGAGCACATGTAGCATATATTCCTGATGGATATATTACCGGATTGAGCAAAATTGCAAGAGTAGTTGAAGCCTTTGCTCGCAGACTTCAAGTTCAAGAGCGTTTAACCACCCAAATAAAAGATGCTATTCAAGATACACTTAATCCGTTAGGAGTAGCAGTTGTTATTGAAGCAAAACATCTATGTATGGCTATGCGCGGAGTACAAAAACAAAATTCTGTCACTACCACTTCCGATTTTACCGGAGCATTCAAAAGAAAAGAAACACGCGAAGAATTTATACATCTTATAAGCACTAATCTTCACGGCTGACAAAAAGTCAATTATTGTTAATATTTATTGCTTTGGTACAATATTTTATATCCTTGCATCAAGAAACATATAATTACTAAAAAATGAATATACCACAAAATAGATTTGAACAGACTTTTTCGTCAAACTCACAAACACAAAGTCTTGCTAAAACGTTTATGACAACTGTTTTTGGCTGGATGTTTTTGGCTTTAGGAATAACCGCTGTAACAGCTTATTTATTTGCATCAAGCGAAAGCTTACTTTCTTTAATGTATAACGAAACAGGAATGTCTATACTAGGTTGGGTCGTTATGCTAGCTCCTTTCGGATTGGTAATGTTTATGTCGTTTAAGTTTCAGACAATGAGCCGAGCAAATCTCAGTTTCATGTTTTTAATCTATTCCATATTAATGGGAATGAGCCTTAGCTTTATTTTACTGATTTACACTCAGGCTAGCGTATTTTCTACTTTTATAGTTACTTCGGGCACTTTTGGATTAATGGCTGTATTAGGCTATACCACAAATACCGATTTAACTAAGTTTGGTTCAATATTGTTTATGGCTCTTATAGGTATTATCTTAGCTAGTCTGGTCAACTTCTTTATGCATAGCGGTACACTTGAATACATTATAAGTATTGTCGGCGTACTAATCTTTACAGGACTTACTGCTTATGACGTACAAAAGCTAAAACGAATAGGAATGGCAACAGGAGAATATGCAGGAGAATCAAAAGATAAATTGGCAATTATGGGTGCTTTAACCCTTTATCTCGATTTTATTAATTTGTTTTTATTCCTACTTCGTTTTATGGGAAATAGAAAGTAAACAACAAATATTTTTTATACTTGCACGGACAAAAAAAATTGTCCGTGTTTTTTTATTAAAAAGAAAATATGAAAGCATTTGTATTCCCCGGACAGGGAGCTCAATATATAGGAATGGGAAAAGATTTATATGAGAATTCTCCCCGAGCAAAAGAATTATTTGAAAAAGCCAACAAAATATTAGGATTCAGAATTACCGATATAATGTTTCAAGGTACTGATGAAGACTTGAAAGAAACAAAAGTAACACAACCGGCTATCTTTTTACATTCGGTAATTTTAGCCGAAATTATGGGTGATGATTTTAAACCTGATATGGTTGCAGGTCACTCATTAGGCGAATTTTCTGCTTTAGTTGCCAATAAAACTTTAACTTTTGGAGACGGATTAAAACTTGTTTCACAACGGGCTATGGCAATGCAAGAAGCCTGTGAAATTGAACCTTCGACTATGGCTGCCATTATAGGAATGGAAGACGAAAAAGTTATAAAGTTATGTGCAGAAATAGATGAAATTGTTGTTCCTGCTAATTTTAATTGTCCCGGACAATTAGTTATAAGTGGTTCTCTTAAAGGTATTGAAATTGCCTGTAAAAAATTAACAGAAGCCGGAGCAAAAATGGCTATTCCTTTAAACGTTGGAGGTGCTTTTCATAGTCCATTAATGAAACCGGCAGCGGTAAAACTAGCAATGGCTATTGAGAATACAAATTTCAAAGAAGGCAGTTGTCCAATTTATCAAAACGTAACAGGACAATCCGTTACAAACTCAGCTATCATTAAAGAAAATCTGGTAAAGCAATTGACGGCACCTGTACGATGGACTCAGATAATGACTAATATGTTGGCCGATGGTATGACAGAATTAACAGAAGTAGGCCCCGGAAATGTATTACAAGGGCTATTGAAAAAAGTAAATAGAAAGTTACCTTCAAAAAGTGCACAAATTGAGTTTTAATTCAATTTGTGCTTAACTTTTCTTAGTTCTTCCGTAAGTCAGCCAAAATTTGTTTAGCTTTTCCTTTAAAATAACTTTCTGTATTTGTTATCTGATCGAATAGTTCAATAGCTTCAGACTTCTTTTCTAATTTGACTAAACATAATCCTTTATACCATTGTGCCTGATCATAAAACAGGTTCAAATAATCTTCTATCACATAATCGAATTTAGAAATAGCAATTTGATAATTATCAAGTTCCATATTTGCTACTCCGGCATAATAATTTGCCGTAATACTGGTAGGTAATTTATTAAACTCTGTTAATGCAGCCGAGAACTCTTTCTTTTCAAGAAACGTCATACCAAGATGCAAAACATCCGTATCGAAATTAGCAACACTTCTTGTATTAACAAAAACCTCATCCTCTTGATAATACTTATTATAAAGGTCTTGATTCCAATCTTGTTGATTTACTCCCGTAAACCAATAAGCACCTACCATAAATAATACTGCTACTGCAGCAGCTATCGAATACCAATTTCGTTTAATTAATTGTATCATTTTAGCCTCCTTTTTTGTTACATACATTTCTTCATAAATTGAATCTAACTTACTCCTAAGATCCATCGATTTTTTGTCTTTTAAATTAGAGAATAGCCGTTTGAAAAGTTCAAACTCTTTCCTGAAATCATCATCTGTAGCCAGATTATGATCAAAACGAGCAGACTGTTCCTCATTTAATTCGTTAAAGATTTTCGCTAGCATTAATTCTTCGTGATCTTTTTTCATAATAACTCCTTAAACAAAGTATCCTTTCTTATTTTTTCTATCAACAATTTTAAACATTCCGATTTGCGTTTACGTACATAAGCCCCACTTTTCAGATTCATTTTTACAGCAATTTCCTTGTGACTATAATAATCCATAGATAATTCCAATATTTTTTGGCAATTTTCAGATAATTGTTTCAAACAACTATTAAATAAATTGTTCTGCAAAGCTCTTGTGGCAAGAAAACTAATATCATCACTATTCACGTCAATTTCATCATTAAAATCCAAGGCATAGTCTATAGGATTTGTTTTTTTTCTCTTTCTGAAATCGAGCCAAGTGTTTTTAACCACTGCATAGAAAAAAGTAAAAAAAGAACTTGTAATTTTAAAATTGCTGTCTTGCAATTTGTTATAAATAACTATAATTACTTCCTGAAAGATATCCCGTGCTTGATCTTCGGTACCATAAGATTTTAAAACCAAACTCCTAACAGCGCCGTAGTAATTTTTATAAAGAAAATTCAAAACATTATCATCTCCATGCTTTAAACCTTCTATAATTTCATCGTCGTTATACCTTTCTTTCTTCACTCTATTTATGGTTGATTTTAGCAAAACGTTACCCTAAAAACCCAACTTTTTTTCATTTATTTTTTATTTTACTCATAACCTGATAGTTACAAGCCTATTTTTTATCCATTTTTAAGGTAAAATCGACAAAAACAGGCAAATGATCACTAAATCCACCCCTATATTTCGCCCCAAAAAAGGTACGAAAGGGCATGTTTCCTAAAAATTTAGCATCTTCTTGCAATAAAAAATCAGCATCAAAAATTTGAGCTTCCCCATTTACAAAGATAGGCTTATCTTGTGAAAGTAGAACTGGCGAAACCATAATTTGATCCAAAATACCCCATTGTCCATCATATTTATTTGTTCCAACAGTATAATCGTTCTTAGGCATAAGGTTTATTAATCTATTATTAAGATCTTTCCCTGCTTTTAACTCCTTTTTTATACTTTGGTTAAATGGATAATCATTAAAATCGCCCATTACCACTATAGCAGCATTTTTATTTTCTTGTAAAATTGAATCTATATGTTTAGCTAATTGCCGTGCAACGAAAATTCTTTTTGGTCTCGAAAAAAGCTCCCCACCATATCTAGATGGCCAATGGTTAACAAAAATATGAAGTGTATCTCTACCAAAGACAAGTCCTTTTACATATAAAATATCCCTTGTCTTTAATTCTTTATCGAATGGAAAATTTATAGTAATAGCTTTATGATTAATAACTTGAAATACTTTTGGGTTAAAGAGCAAAGCCACATCAATGCCTCTCCTATCAGGTGATTCTTCGTGAATTATACGATAATCAAATTGAGAAAAAGGCGTTTTATAAACCAACTGATTTAAGACAAAACGATTTTCCACTTCGCTAAGTCCAATAATAGCAGGAGGCTCCCACTCTCCAACGGCCATAATTGTTTTATAAATATTATTTCTCTTTTTTAAAAAGCGTGAATAATTCCAGTTTCTTATTCCGTCAGGCAAGAATTCGTTATCATTTGTTAAAGTATCGTCAAAAGAATCAAAATAATTTTCAACATTATAAAACATCAGCCTAAATGTTTTTTCTTGTTCATTATCGGCTTTATGCTCTTGTGCAAATAATAAAAATGGAAATACGATAAGAAATAAAACTAATAAACTCAGTTTTTTTCTTTCAATATAAAAACGAGTATCCTTATATATCCAAAGGATCATATATTTGTTTTAATGCAAAACAGCTAAAAGAAGTTCCAAATCACGATAAGCCAAGTGAAAAGTTTCCCCAATTTCTTTATATGTAACCACTCCGTTAAACAGATAAACTCCCGACCGAAAGCCTTCGTCATTTCGCAAAAGTTGATCTACACCACCATCCTCGGCTATTTGTAAAATCACAGGCATAAAGAAATTAGACAAAGCTTGACTTGCAGTGTGAGGCACACTAGAAGCTATATTTGGAACACAATAGTGTGTTACTCCAAACTCTTGATATACCGGTTTAATATGTGTTGTAAGACGAGAAGTCTCAAATAACCCACCCTGATCTATACTTACATCAACTATTACAGATCCCTTTTTCATTTTTTGAATCATAGTAGCCGGAACCATAAAAGATAATATACCTTTTCTTTTTCGCATAGCGCCTAAAACCACATCGGCAGTAGTTAGTGCCTCTTCTAAATTTTTTGGTTGCAAAATAGACGTAAATATTTTACTTTGGATATTATTTTGAAGTCGCCGTAAACGATAAACCGAATTATCAAAAACTTTCACAAGAGCACCCATTCCTATTGCAGCTTTAGCAGCATTTTCTGCAACAGTTCCTGCGCCGATAATAACCACTTCAGTAGGTTTTAATCCGGGAATCCCTCCTAACATACTACCATTTCCGTATTTATGATGAGCTAAATATTTTGCTGCAACATGCAAAGATGTATTTCCAACAATTTCGCCCATAGAGCGAATGATAGGATAAGATCCTGTATTATCTTTTATTTTCTCAAAGGCTAAAGCAGTTATCTTCCGCTCAGCTAATTGCATAAAATAGTTTTTGTCTCGCGACAATAATTGCAAAGTGGTAAATAAAGTCTGGTTTTTTCCCAAACTAGCTATTTCCTTTTCATTCAAAGCAGAAACTTTTAATATTATCTGCGCTTTTAGAAGCTCTTCTTTTGATTCTACAATACGGGCACCCTCTTCACTATAATTTACATCTTCGAATTGCGATGCCAATCCGGCACCTCGTTCAACAAGGATAGTATGTCCGTTCTGAACAAGTAATCCAACAGCTTCAGGGCTTAAGCAAACTCTTCTTTCAGTGTCACTATTTTCCTTTAAAACAGCTATGGTTAAACTTGCCTTTTTAGGCGAAGAAGCTAATTTTTCTTCTTTAGGCATCAACTGGGTTGAAAAGGAAAAATTTGAAATATTTTTTTCGTCAGCTACCATATAAATAAGGTTGTTTCAGTATTTACACTTCCCAAGAAATAGTACGCAAACCTGTATTATCCTCCGATTTAATGTAAACGTATACGCAATTTTCAGGCAAAAGGTTCTCAATTTTCTCCGGCCATTCCATTAAACATAAATAACCACTTTCTACATATTCGTGATAGCCAATATCAACAGCTTCGCTGGGAGAATTTAAACGATAAAAATCAAAATGAAATATTGGATCTCCATTAGGATGAACGTACTCATTCACTATGGCAAAAGTTGGAGAATTAACTACATTTTCTACTCCAAGTACTTCGCAAATAGATTGAATAAAAGTAGTTTTCCCTGCTCCCATCGATCCGAAAAATGCAAAAACATTTGCTTTATTCATACTTTCGACTAATGCTTCGGCAACAACTTTTAGTTCATTAACCGACTGAATAGTAAAAGATTTGGTCATTTGTTTATTTTTTTTATTTAGATACAACCCAAATTTCTTATATCTGAGTCATCAAGAATATTTTATACAAAAATAGAAAAAAACAACTTTACTTAGCTTTTAAAAACACTAAAGGAATTAGCATTTCTTCCATTGAAATTCCTCCATGCTGAAATGTATTTTTATAGTGAGAAGCATAATAATTAAAGTTATTTTTATATGCGAAAAAATCAGTTTGACGAGCAAAAATAAAACTTGAAGAAAGATACTGCTTTGTCAGGCCAACTTCTTCAGGATTCCTAAGTTCAAATACTTCTTTAGGTTTATAAGTCAAATTTTTACCTGTTTTATATCGTAGATTAGAACTAACGTTTTTATCTCCAATAATTTGAACAGGATTTTTCACACGAATGGATCCATGATCGGTAGTAATTATTACACTAACTTTTTTTTCAGATAAGTATTTTAGCATATCAAAAAGCGGCGAATGTTCAAACCAAGAACGGGTTATTGAACGATAAGCAGATTCGTCTTCAGCAAGTTCGCGCAGTATCTCTAAATCGGTACGTGCATGTGACAGCATATCCACAAAATTGTATACAATTACATTAAATTGATTATTTAACAAATTCGGGAATTTATCAAGCAAACGCTTTGCAAAATCCATATTCAGAACTTTATGATATGAAAAAGAAGGATTGATATGAGAACGAGAAAATAAATTTGAAAGCAACTCCTTTTCATAGCTGTTTTTTCCCGGAGTTTCCAATTCATCAACCCAATACTGTGGCATTTTTTTTTGAATTTCCAAGGGCATCATTCCGGCAAATAATCCATTTCTTGCATACTGTGTTGCTGTTGGTAAGATACTGTAATATAACTCTTCTTTTTCGGCATAAAAATACGGCTCCAACAAAGACTCTATACTTTTCCATTGATCGTAACGCAAGTTATCTATCAAAAATAGAAAAACGGATTTGTCTTTTTGCAATTCAGGCAAAACTCTTTTCTTTAATAACATATGTGAAAGCAAAGGAGTATCAGCATTTCCGGATTTATGCCAATCTACATAATTCCTACTAATAAATTTGCCAAACAGAGCATTAGCTTCTTCTTTTTGTTGTAAAAGAATTTCGCTCATACTATCATCTTCAGATATATCTAAACTCAACTCCCAATGGACAAGCTTTTTATAAATATCCACCCAATCATTAAAATCTAAATTGCCCGACAATTCCATACTAATATTCCTGAACTGCTGCTGATATGAACTGATAGTTTTTTCGCTAACCAATTTTTTTGTGTCCAAATTCTTTTTAAGCGAAAGTAAGATTTGATTTGGCTTTACCGGCTTTATCAAATAATCAGCAATATTAGATCCGATAGCATCTTCCATAATCGATTCTTCTTCACTTTTTGTTATCATCACTATGGGTAATTGCGGATGACTAACCTTTATTTTTTCAAGCGTTTCAATACCTGATAAACCAGGCATATTCTCATCTAAAAAAACAATATCAAAACGTTCATTATCAATTAATTCAATAGCATCCATCCCATTATTTAATGCTTTAACACTATATCCCTTCTGTTCAAGAAATAAAATATGAGGTTTTAAGATTTCAATTTCGTCATCAACCCAAAGAATTTTCGCCTGTTTCATTTTTTAAATATTTTATGCTCTTTCAAAAACCAAGTAAATATCAATCTATTTCCCTCGTTTTTCAAAATTATTGCAAATTACACTTTCTTATACTATCCAAAACTGAGATACGCTGTTAATCTTTGTTAATTCAGCCTCAGACAAACTAATTCAGTATCTTTGTTATTAAATAGTTATGAATATTACCAACTATTCATACCAAAGTATTAGCTTTGCACCAAGCCTTTAAATGACTTATGAAACGCTCAACAACGAATAAAAGAAAAATTTTTAACGATCCTGTTTATGGATTTATTTCTATTCCTAGCCCTCTTTTATTCGATTTAATTGAACATCCTTACTTTCAAAGACTCAGAAGAATAAAACAATTAGGTTTATCGCATTTGGTTTATCCCGGTGCAATACATTCGCGTTTTCAACACTCTATGGGAACGCTTTTTTTAATGAGTCATGCCTTAAGAACTCTAACTGAAAAAGGTATTTATATTTCGGAAGAAGAACAAACAGCAACCTATATTGCAATATTATTACACGATATTGGACATGGACCATATTCGCACACTTTGGAAGGAATACTGATTCGAGACATCACCCATGAAGAGATAACAAATTATCTGCTTGATTTACTAAATAAAGAATTTAGTGGAAAATTAGACTTAGCTATTTCTATTTTTAGAAATACATACAAACGCGGTTTTTTTCATCAATTAGTAAGTAGCCAGCTCGATATGGATCGTTTAGATTATCTTCGTCGAGACAGTTTTTTTACCGGCGTTTCGGAAGGAGTAATCGGAACCGAGCGCCTCATAAAAATGTTAAATGTAGTTGATGATAAAATAGTTGTTGAAGAAAAAGGTATTTATTCTGTCGAAAAATTTTTAGTTGCGCGCCGCTTAATGTATTGGCAAGTTTATTTACACAAAACCGTTTTGGTAGCAGAACATCTTCTCATTCAAATTATTCAGCGAGCAAAAAATCTCAGTATAGATAAAAAATTATCAGTTTTCGGTTCACCGGCTTTTCAATTTTTCTTAAATGAGCATCCTAATAAATCGGCATTCTTCAATAATCGCGAAGTATTGGATAATTTTGTTGAAATGGATGATTTTGATATTATGGGAGCCATAAAAGTATGGACAAAACATCCCGACAAAAGTCTTTCATTACTTAGTCGGATGTTGATTAACAGACATTTACCTAAGATCAAAATTCAAAATGAGAAATACAATTCTGCTGAACTGAATAGTATTCGTTCCTCTATTGCAAAAAAATACAATATTCCTTTTGAAGAAAGTAAACATTTTGTTGTGAACGGAACCGTTAGCAACAGAGCGTATAACCAAATACACGACGGAATATTTATTGCATCAAAAACGGATGAACTTACCGATATTGCTACAGCATCGGATAATTTCAATATCCAAACACTTTCAAAACCAGTAAAAAAATATTTTCTTTTTTATCCTAAAGATATTAAAATAATATAATTTATATTAATCGCTAAAAACCACTTTATACATATGAAATTCACAGCCGAACAAATTGCCAAAGTCCTCAATGGGAAAATTGAGGGAAACAAGGAAGCAGAAGTTACTACACTTTCAAAAATTGAAGAAGGAAAAGTAGGCTCCTTAAGTTTTTTAGCTAATCCAAAATACACTCCTTATATATACAATACTAAAGCAAGCATTGTTATTGTAAATTCCGATTTCCAAGCTTCAAAAGCTTTAAACTGTACTATTATTCGAGTTGCGGATTCTTATACTGCTTTTTCGCAACTACTGGACATGTACAATGAAGTTAAACTAAACAAATCAGGTATTTCTCCTCAAGCAGCAATATCCGAATCAGCAAAAATTGGAAAAAACGTATATATTGGTGAGTTTGTAGTTATTAGCGATAACGCTATTGTTGGTGATAATGCCAAGCTTTATCCTCAAACTTTTATAGGTGAGAACTGTAAAGTTGGAGAAGACACAACTCTATTTCCCGGAGTAAAAATTTATTCTGATTGCATAATAGGTAACAAATGTACTTTTCATGCCGGAGTTGTAATTGGGTCAGATGGTTTTGGTTTTGCTCCGCAAGAAGACGACATGTATAAAAAAGTTGCTCAAATCGGAAATGTTATCATCGAAGATTATGTTGAAATTGGAGCCAACTCTGTCATCGACAGGGCAACATTAGGATCTACTATCATTCGGAAAGGCGTTAAGCTTGACAACCTTATTCAGGTTGCACATAATGTTGAAATCGGAGAGAATACGGTAATGGCAGCACTTAGTGGAATTTCTGGATCTACCAAAATAGGGAAAAACTGTATGATTGGAGGACAAGTAGGAATGAACGGTCATATCAGTATTGGCGATAATGTTAAAATAGGAGCTCAAACAGGAGTAATTAGCAATGTAAAAGACGGACGAACTATCATTGGATCTCCGGCAATTGACGTAGGAGCATTTATGAAAGCATCTGTTTATTTTAAGAAGCTTCCTGAATTAGCTCAAAAAATTAACACATTAGAGAAAAAGCTCAAAGAGAATTAAATTTACCATAGTATTTTTAATTTTAATACATTTGCAGGCGCAAATAAAAGTTAATTGTTTAGTTACAATTATTTTATATCATACTTAAGTCCTGATTAATGACCTTAAAAAAACAAAGAACTCTTAAGAAAGAAACTCATATCTCCGGAATTGGTTTACATACAGGAAAAAACATTACTATTACCTTTAAACCTGCACCTGAAAATTACGGCTTCCGTTTTATTAGAATAGATTTAGAAAATAACCCGATAATAAAAGCTGTTACTCAGAATGTTATAGACACTTCTCGTGGTACAACATTAGAACAAAGCGGCGCCCGTGTTTATACTATCGAACATGTTCTTTCTGCATTGGTAGGCATACAAATAGACAATGTGATAATGGAACTAAACGGTCCTGAAATTCCAATATTAGATGGTAGTGCAAAACTATTTATTGCTTTACTTGAAGAAGCGGGTATCAAAGAACAAGATGCACGAAAAGATTATTTTGAACTTAAAGAAACTATTACATACAAAAACGAAGAGAATGGTACTGAATTTATTGCTGTTCCCTCAGATACTTTCCGTTTGAGCGTTATGGTTGATTATGGCTCTGATGTTTTAGGCCCTCAATTTGCAGAAATAAGTAAAATTGAAGACTTTAAGTCGGCAATATCCGAAGCCAAAACTTTTGCGTTTTTTCATGAATTAGAATTCCTATTCAAAAAAGGACTAATTAAAGGTGGTGATTTGACAAATGCGCTTGTATTTGTTGATAAAGCAGTTTCTCAGAACGACCTTAACGAAATGGCAAAGCTTTTTAACAAACCTACCGTTTCGGTTACAGAAAAAGGCTATTTGAATAATGTAGAGTTATTAGCTAATAACGAACCCGCTAGACACAAGCTATTAGATGTTATCGGAGATTTGGCTTTAGTTGGGCAACCTATTAAAGCTCACATTATTGCTAAAAAACCGGGACATTTCAATAATGTTGAATTTGCCAAAGTGCTACAAAAGGTATCCGTTAAACACAAAGAACTAAAAAAAACACCTCAATTTAATGCACATTCTAAACCTGTTTATAACATCAATGATATAATGAAAATTTTGCCTCATCGACCTCCTTTTTTATTAGTCGATAGGATTTTACAAATTTCAGAAGATCAAATAATCGGGTCGAAAAATGTTACTATGAACGAATCATTCTTTGTTGGACATTTTCCCGAAGAACCTGTTATGCCGGGAGTTCTACAAATAGAAGCAATGGCTCAAACGGGAGGTATTCTGGTACTAAATACCGTCCCTGATCCCGAAAATTATCTCACCTACTTTATGAAAATTGATAATATTAAATTCAGAAATAAAGTAGTTCCGGGAGATACTCTTTACTTTAAACTAAATTTAACATCACCAATCCGCAGAGGTATTTGCCAAATGAAAGGCGTTGCTTATGTGGGAAATAAAATTGTAATGGAAGGCGAAATGATGGCTCAAATTACAAAGAAAAAATAAACCATATGAATCAACCCCTAGCATACGTTCATCCTGAAGCCAAAGTGGCTAAAAGCGTTGTTATAGAGCCATTTGTAAATATAGAAAAGAACGTAGAAATTGGCGAAGGAACCTGGATAGGTTCTAATGTAACCATTATGGAAGGAGCCAGAATCGGAAAAAATTGTAAAATTTTTCCGGGAGCTGTAATTTCCGCCATACCTCAAGACTTAAAATATGCCGGTGAAGACACCATAGTAAAAATAGGTGATAATACTTCTATTCGAGAATTTGTTACTATTAACAGAGGAACCAAGGCTAATATGGAAACAATTGTTGGAAGCAACTGCTTGCTTATGGCCTATGTTCATATTGCTCACGATTGTATTATTGGAGATCACGTTATTTTAGCAAATGCAGCTACTTTAGCAGGACATATAGAAATTGACGATTGGGCAATTATCGGAGGCCTTTCCGCTATACATCAATTTGTTAAAATAGGCAAGCATACCATGATTTCCGGCGGTTCTTTAATAGTAAAAGATATTCCTCCTTTTACAAAAGCAGGCAGAGAACCTGTATCATATGTTGGAGTTAACTCCATAGGCCTTGGACGAAGAGGATACAGCCAAGAACAAATAAATAATATTCAAGATGTCTATCGCGAACTTTATTTACGTAACAGAAATGTTACACAAGCAGTTCAATATATAGAAGCTAATATGCCTTATACTGCTATCCGCGATGAGATTCTTTTATTTATTAAAAATTCTGAACGTGGGATAATGAAAGGAAATATAAAAAAAATAATATAATACAATGGCAAATACTTCAGATTTCAAAAACGGACTGGTAATAGAATTTAATGGCGATTTATACTCCATCGTCGAATTTCAACATGTTAAACCAGGTAAAGGACCTGCTTTCGTACGATCTAAACTTAAAAATCTAAAAACCGGAAAAGTTATTCCTAATACATTCACAGCCGGAGTAAAAATTAATGTGGAACGTGTTGAACGTAGAAGCTATCAGTTTTTATACAGCGATGGTGATACTATGCATTTTATGAATAACGAAACCTTTGAGCAAACTTTTATTGATAGAGTACTAATAGGGAAACCTGCTGACTTTCTTAAAGAAGGTCAAAATGTGGAAATTCTCTTCCATGCCGAAACGGAAACTCCATTAACCGTTGATTTGCCAGCTTACGTAGTTTTAGAAATCACTTATACAGAACCCGGAGAAAGAGGAAATACCGCTACTAACACTTTTAAAGATGCTACTGTAGAAACAGGTGCAAACGTAAAAGTTCCTCTTTTTATAAATACCGGAGAATTTATTAAAGTAGACACTCGCTCCGGCAGCTATTCTGAACGCGTTAAAGTTTAAAATCAATTAAAATATTTTAAATAGCAGGAATATATTTATTCCTGCTATTTTTGTTTAAAAATATTCAAGCATGGACTTACCAAAGAAATATACCTTATCCGAAATAGGAGGAATATTAAACAAAAAAACCATTGGCAAAGCCGATTTTCTAATTAGTGGAATAAACGAAATTCATATGGTTAGAAAAGGAGATTTGACTTTTGTCGATCATCCTAAATATTACAATAAAGCTTTAACATCCGATGCTACAACAATAATTATTAATAAAGAAGTAGAGTGTCCATCAGGCAAAGCCTTAATTATTTCCGAAGACCCTTTTTCAGATTATTTAAAATTAGTACAGCTATTTCGTCCTTTTAAAAGTTCAGATAAAAACATTAGTGAAAGTGCTAAAATTGGAGAAGGAACAATTATTCAGCCCGGTGCTTTTATCGGGAACAATGTGAGCATAGGTAAAAATTGCTTAATCCACTCAAATGTTAGCATTTACGACCATAGCATTATAGGAAATAACGTAATTATTCATGCCAATTCTGTAATTGGAGCAGACGCTTTTTATTTTCAAAAAAGAGCAAACGGCTTTAAAAAGTTTGAAAGTTCCGGTCGTGTTATTATTAAGGATCGCGTAGAAATTGGAGCATTATGTACCATAGATAAAGGCGTTTCTGGAGATACAATTATTGAAGAAGGTACTAAAACAGATAATCATTGTCAGATTGGACACGACACTTATATTGGCAAAAACTGTTTAATAGGAGCATTTGCCGCCATAGCCGGAGTTACACGAATTGAAGATGATGTGATTCTTTGGGGTCGTGTTACGGTAAACAAAGATTTAGTTATTGGAAAAGGAGCTATTGTTTTAGCTACAACAGGAGTAGTTAAAAGCATTGCCGGAGGCAAAACCTATTTTGGATTACCTGCCATTGAAGCTAGAACTAAATGGAAAGAAATGGCTATTCAAAAGAAAATGGTAGAAGAATTTAATAATAACAGAAAAAACCACTAAAAAGTTTCTTTCTCTTTTATTTGCTGATTCTGCCAATCTAGAGCTAATAAAATTGCAGCCAAAGTCCAAAACGGAACAGAAGCTTTATCAGTATCTAAAAAATTATTCAAAAACCCGTGACTTAAATATGTTGAAAGAGCTATAGTACTAATCAGAGCTAATAGCTTTATCTGAGCTGTCCCTGCTTTTTTATATACTTTAAATCCCGTATACATCAAGCTAAGAAAAACGGCTAAAATAGCTAATAAACCAAAAATTCCCGACTCCGCTAAAGGACCTAAATATTCGCTATGCGCAGTACCGGCATCACCCGAATTAGTACTAATTATTGTGCGTTCATCTGATCGCTGCATTGGACCATAAACAAATTGATATGTCCCCGGACCCCAGCCGAAAAATTTTCGCTTATCGAATAAGCGAATAGCACACTTCCATCTGTTAATACGCTCTAAATTAGAGGCGTCAGTCATAATATTGGAGGAAGATTCAACATGCTCAACAAAATTCCCCGACGATTGAGAACTGTTTTTTGACAATCTATCGCTTATAGCTTGCTGATTTAAAACAGTAAAAATTAAAACTAAAAAACTAAAAAGAAATAAATAAGAAAATCTGATTTTTAATTTTAAAAAAGCAAAGACAAAAATAGCAACTACCAAACTTAACCAAGCAGCTCTACTATAAGATAAATAAAGAGCTATAAATAATAACACTGAAAAGCTAAAGGCCAGCAATTTTATTCGTCTTGAAGATTTTGACCAAAAAAATAAACTCAACAAAAAAGGAATAAAAAGAGCCACTATCATACCGTAAGCCGTATGATCATTATAAAAGGGACTCATTACCCAACGACCAACTTCCTCAGAAAAATTATATTTATAATGGATAATAGTTGTATAAATAATCACCAAAGACAATGAAGTTATAGATAACCAAAAAAAGCGATAAATATTTTTTGTCTTTTTATAAAGTGGAAAAGCCATAAAATATAAAGGGACAATAAACCACAAACGAGCCAATAAATACTTAAACGAAACTAATGGGTCTTCACTGGTAAAACTAGTAACTAACATCCAAGTCAAGTAAAAGAAAATAGCCAATGTTATAGGATGTTTTAATAAGAAAGTATCTGTTCTAATATTTTGAAATAATTTTAACAAAAAGAATAAAAGCAAAGCTATCAAAAGGGGTTCGGTTGGCAATGCAATAGCAAAACCTATATCGAGGCGATCTAAATTTATAGATAATGGCGTTAAAAAAATAATGAACCAATAGGCATATTCTTGAGCAAACAACAACAACAATAAACCAACTAAGACCAATGGAAAAGCAAATAAGTAATAATTATCATAACTAATAAACACAAGATTCAACACCACAAAGAGCAAGCTAAACAAGCTTACTAATAGTATTTTCCACTTTGTATTTAACACGGATTTATAATTATTTTTTAAGCTCAACACCTTCGGATACAGCTAAAACTGAAAGTGATATTAAAGCAACGGAGAGCATACTTCCTAAAACGATAATCCAGCGAATAGGACGATCTTTTTTATCGGCAACATAAGCGGATTCAATAACATCTACATAAGTCTCTTGCCTATCAAGGTCGGCAACAGCAATATCGTGAGCACCAATCAAATTATTAAGCAAACCGCCTTCATATTTCAAACGATCCATAACAATTATTAACTCACCACCTTTCTCGTCTATCTTTTTCTTTAAAGCGTCAACTCTTTTCTTATCTACTTTGGTAAGCCCACCTTCTACCGTTCCTAAATAGCCTTTCACAACTTCTGAAGCCTGTGCTCCAAAATCAATAAGTCCTTCTTTAGTTGCTAAATAATGCAAACGGCTCTTTAGTGAGTCTATGGTAAATAGTTTTCTGCTAATTGCACGATCCCACATTCCAACAGTTTCGGCATATCGTCTTTCGTGTAAAGATTTTATTTTAAGTTCATATTCCTTTAAAATAGCATCTACCATTTGTTTGGCTATTTCAGGATCTCTATCGAGAACCTCAACCATAACGGCATCTGCAAGTGTTTTTGAAACAGAGACATTTTTACGATACAAACGGTTTATCTTAGTTTGAGCATATCTATTATTTGAATCTAACTCATAGTGTTTCATCAAATGAAACTGTTTAATAATACTTTCTCTAATTTTATTTGCATCTAAAACCTGCACCATTTGCTCTGTTAAACTTTCGTCGGAATAAGAAGTAATATTTGCCGGATAAACAACAGCCCAACTCTTATATTTAGGTTTAATAAACATTGGAGAAGAAAATATAGTAGCAAGTAAAATTGTTATGATTTGAATAATAAGCAACAGCTTAAACCATTTCAATATTAAATTTAACAAATTAACATTTCTGAAATTCAACTCCATTCTTAATTTTTTTAATTATTAGATAGAATAATGTGCACAGTCCCTTACTTTATTCAAAAGTACAATAAAAAAAGCATCTGCTTTTAGTCTACTTTTATTTTTATAAACACGTTTTAATATTATTCTTCAACAACAAGCTCTTTTTCGCGTTTACTCAGAATAAAATAAATTTCACGAATATTAAGCAAACGTAAAAAGAAAGCTATAATAAGCGATAAGAAAACAAATACTCCAAGATTTTTCCACCATTCAAAACCCAGTTCAAAAGTTACGTAAGCAATTCCTAATACCGAAAGAGAAAAAGTAATCAATCTTAAATAAAACTGAGGTTTAAAACTTATATTAAGTTGTTTATAAGCAAAAATCAGGTGTAAGATCATACTGGAAAACAATGCAGAAACATTGGCAATAGCCGATCCTAAAGCGGCATAATGAGGTATTAATAAAGCATTTAAAGAAAAACTGACAAACATACTAAAGGAAGCAATTCCTATAAGAATTTTCAAATCGCCATTAGCTGTTAATAAAGTACCAAAAACATAAGATATAGCAACAGCGACGCTTCCAAATATCAAAATAGACAATACCGATGCAGATTCTTGAATATTATCGAGATATAAAAGTTCCATTAGCTCATAACTATACATCCAAGAACCTATAGCCAAAATAAATGTTGCTGTAAACAATAATGTCATTGGCATTTTTATCATCTGTATCAAAGCCTGTTTTTCTTTAATCATTTTAGAAAAAATTGGCATTAGCAATATTGCAAATAAATAAGCTAATTGATTAGCGGCATCCATAATCCTAAAGGCGTGCGCATATATTCCCACCTGAGTTTCTCCATCACCATCAGGCAATAACCGCTCTAAAAGCACACTATCAATACGATGGTATAAAGTCATTAGTAAAACTAATAACGCAAAAGGAGCGCTCTTTTTAAGTATCATCAGAAAAAAGACAGGATTCCAACTTAATCGGCGAAAGCCGGATTTTAAAACAACTATAATAAAACCAACAAAAGCTGTAAAACCATAAGCCGCTGTCTGTGCATAAACAAACCACTCTATTTTAAAAGGTTGACTACTTACATTTCCCCAGAGTAAAATCGACATAATTCCAATCATCAAAACCCGATCGAAAACCGACATTAAACTTTCAGTCCTAAACATTAGCATACCACTAATATTTGAACGCATATACATTATCAGGGAAATTAAAAACTGATTAAAGCCCACTAAAGCCAACAGATTTAACTGATGCCCACGATATCCTATTAAAAAAGCGATACTAAAAGTAACAACGAAATAAACTACTGAGAGTAAAAGTTTTAATGTTAATATCCCCGAAAAATGCTTCTTTAAAAGAACCGTATGTTGTGCAATATTTCTATTGTTAAAATTTGTAATTCCAAGATCGAGAAGGATATTAAAAATAAATGAAAAGTTTAAAAGAGTAAAATAAAATCCAAAATCTTGCGATCCAACAACATTCTGTACCGTTCTATCAATCCCGAATATCCAAAAAGGCTTAATCAGTAAATTGAGAAGTATAAGAAAAATTAAATTTGTTAAAAATTTTCTTTGCATAATTTATCAAGCGAAAGTACTCTGTTCGCCTCACTTATTTTATCTTTGAACAAATTTATTAAATATAGCTTTACATCCGTGAAAATTGCCATAAATACCCGATTACTTATAAACCAAAAGATGGAAGGTATTCAGTGGTTTACTTTCGAAACTTTTAAGCGGATTACACAAGCACATCCTGAACACACCTTTTATTTTATTTTCGATCGCCCTTTTCAAAAAGAATTTATCTTTTCCCCTAATGTTAAACCGCTGATTTTAAGTCCGCAAGCAAGACATCCGTTTTTATTTTATATTTGGTTTCATTTGCGTATTCCACAGCTTTTAAAAAAATATGATATTGATGTATTTGTTTCGCCTGATGGTTTTTTACCTTTAAAATCAAAGGTGCCGTCTTTAGCTGTTATTCACGATATTAATTTTGAACATCAAACAAAAGGCATTCCTTTCTTTGCCGCTAAATATTACAAACATTATTTTCCAAAATATGCATTAATAGCTTCTAAAATTGCTACCGTTTCTAAATATTCAAAAAACGACATTATTAAAACCTATAATATTGTTCCATCAAAAATAAGCGTAGTTTATAATGGCATAAACGAATCTTTTGGACCTATTTCTGAAACAGAAAAAGTAGCCGTTCGAGAAAAATACACCGAAGGAAATCCCTATTTTATTTTTGTTGGCAGCTTACACCCACGTAAAAATCTTTGCAATCTTTTAAAGGCTTTTGATGAATATAAAAAAACCGACCAAACAAACACCAGATTATTAGTCATCGGCTCAAAGCTTTTTAAAACCAGCAAAATATTTAAAACCTATAATGAAATGAGCTATCGCGATAATGTTCATTTTCACGGTCATCTGTTTGCTGATGAGTTACATGCCGTACTCGCAGCGGCAAAAGCCTTAACTTTTGTATCTTTTTTCGAAGGTTTTGGTATTCCTATTGTTGAAGCTTTTGCCTGTGAAACACCGGTAATCACATCTAATATTAGCTCTATGCCCGAAATAGCCGGTGATGCTGCACTTTTAATTAATCCACACTCTATAGAGAAGATTCAGCAAGCCTTACAGGAAATAGAAGACGAGACTCTTAGAAAAAAACTCATAGAAAAAGGAAATAAACAAAAAATGAAATTCAGCTGGAATAAAACGGCTGAAAAACTTTGGGAAGATATTGAAGGATTATTTCCCGTCAACAAGAAGAACAAAA
>Ga0164318_10000761_pt1 | contig 26292 bp, 21 predicted proteins | sample GuaBasSedimGuay9_FD_113734 | JGI IMG/M metagenome (GOLD analysis project Ga0164318, IMG submission 113734) | Subseafloor sediment microbial communities from Guaymas Basin, Gulf of California, Mexico - Guay9, Core 4571-4, 0-3 cm | ecosystem: Environmental > Aquatic > Marine > Hydrothermal vents...
GATCCTCCCGGGACTAAAGGTAACGTGGAGTATGCGGCATACAGCCCGCTGCAGCTCCTGACAGCCAGCATAGTGTGTCGCAAGCTCGAGACAGCCTTCCCTGCGATCAAGGGTCGTTATTTGAGTTTTGAGAGACGGTCACAGGGCAAGACAAGCCCTCCGGGCTACTTCATGCACGACTTCGCCAAGGGTTCGACGCACTTCGATGTGTCTCCTAGTTTCCTGGAGCAAGAGACCTGGGATCGTTTCTGGGACCTCGTAGATTCACATACGCACATCACGACGACAAACGTGTGGAAGCCTCGCCAAAAATACAAATCCAGCGGTGCTGGGGAAGACCTCATCCGGGCTCCCCTTTCGGAAGAAGTTACGAGTAATTTTACCAAACTCCTTTTGGGCCCTTCTCATGATTCAGGAGTGGGGATCGCCCGGGCTTCTATGTCGTCGGATATCGAGAAGCCTGCGGTCAACAATGAGGCTGGAAATCAAGCCGTACAGGAATCACAGAAGGTTTTACAAGAAGCCGCAAACACTTATAATATGACACAGCAAGCGGAAAATCCGCCGGTATCGCGTGTGTCGCGGAACATAGCAGTTGCGCAAGAAATCCAGGCGCAGACATCGGACTACTGGTAATGACGTATGACATTCATTTTCAGCCTGTTCCACGAGGAGAAGTAAGCAGTACGCGTGTCTTCACGTTTGGGTTTCGTGCGGCTTTAAAGGTTAGTGGTCCGCAAGCATTGGTTAACCGATGGGCCAAAACTTTCATGACTCCCAAAGGGAGTAACCCATTGGATAAGAGTGAAGGGACGGCTTTTGGTCGGCTTTTCGGTTCTTCGAACATCAATGCGTTTGCTCGCGGAATCGAAGATGTGGTGTTGCTTTCCATTGAGGACGCTAATGACCAAGTACGAAAGCAAGACTTGGAGGGGTTGTTTCCGGAAGATGAGCGGTTAGCGAATGCTACGTTGTTTCGTTTGCAGACGGTGGAAACGCAGGACGGTGTAGAAGTGTGGGTTCGTATCGTCAATGTTGCCGGACGGGTACTCCCTGTACGGCTTGTTGGCTTAGCAGATAGGTGAGCAGCTCATGGCTGAGATCAACATCACGGAAGAAGACCTGCAAGCTGCTGAGAACTTTCTGGTTCAATACCTGACTGAAAAGGTACCGGACGCATCGTTCGAGCGTGGAAGTGCCATGCGAGATTTCGTGATCAATGCTTTCACGTATATCTTTGCATATATGAAGTATGAAGTGGATTTCAGTAGAATGCGTCAGTCGTTGTTGCGTATTCAGGAACTCACGGACGCTGACGACATCTCGCAAGCTGCAGATGAGATTCTTTCAAACTGGTTCCTTTCTCGTAAGGGTGGGCAGCTCGCAAGAGTAACTGCTCGACTTCATTTCTTGGAGCGCCGAACCTATAACTTGGATCTCGCTACCAAGTTCTGGCGTACGTCTACCCTGGCGTTCTACATTGACGCATTGACCGGGCCCTTCACGATTACTGATGACATGCTCTACCCCGTTTATGGAACGGACGGAGAGCGCATCGATTACATTGTGGATGTCCCTCTCAAGAGTGGGCGTGTCGGTGAGGGTTACAATGTTGATCCTGGTACGTTCATTCGGGTGGACTTTCCCGGAGGTATGCCGTTCTTCACATACGCTGAGCATCTCAATCGTTCCAGCGGAGGGCTGAATGTTGAGGCAACAGATGAGATAATCGACCGGGCGCAGACAGCCATCACGGTACGCAATCTCATTAACAACCGTTCGTGTGACACCGTACTTCAGCAGGAATTTCCTGAGATTCTAGAGACGCTCACCATCGGTATGGGAGAGCCTGAGATGGTCCGGGATCGCCGTACGGAAATCGCGTCACACATTTCTCTCCATACTGGTGGGCATTACGATACGTATTTGGAACTTCCGATGATGACTGTGGAGGATGCGGGTGTGATCGGAGGGTACTTCCAACGTCCGGACAATGTCATCAATATTTTCCGAGATCCGCTTTTGACATACGGGGATGGAACGCCTGGCTCGGATACGCCTTTCACGGATCCGACTATCGACTTGAAGACGGGTGATGTTCTTTACATCCTGGATGGGATGCTAGGAGCTCCGCGTGCCTTTACGATTTTGAGTGTGACGGCCCACGAGCTGGAAGTCAGCGCAGCGGTTCCGTTCACGGAGGCGTCTGACGAGACAGGAAATACAGTCTTGTATTCCGCGGGAGCTATTGGACCGGCGTTCGACGACAAGATCCCTTCTCGTTTTGCGCAGGCGAGCACTAATCCCACATACACAGATGTCCCCGTAGGTACTTCGCGTCACATCAAGTCGCCTGGTAAGATCGTACTGACGGGAAGACCTGTACAGGACATCGAATGGGTGGAGATCACGGATCCCCCCGCGTCGATGAGTCAAATAATCGATCCCACGTCTGGTACCATTGTCTTTCCTGTGCGTGTGAACGCTGATCCTATTGGCCCTATGGCTGAACCTTCGTTGAACCAATATCAAGCCAACGTACGTAATCCGACGTACTCTCAGTCTGCCGAGATGGTAACAGAAATCAATGTGGGGTTCGGCGGTCCTGCGCCTGACCCGGCATACTTCGACGGTTATAACCTTCGAGTAGTGTACAAAACGTTGTCAGGGTTCACTAACATCCACGCATTCGTGGAGAACCAGGATCGTCGAGTTCTTGCTGCGAATCAACTAGCGCGTGCGCGCCATCCTGTCTGGGTCGAGGCGAACATCCCGTACAAGATGAAGCCCACGATGTCCAGTTCGGTGATAGATGAGGAAGCAGCAGCACAACTCATTTCGGACTACATCAACGCCTTCGATCCCAACGACGATTTGGATATGAACGACCTTGCTACGCAGTTCCGCCTAGCATACACCGCAGTGGGGAATGTGGCACCGTTTACGCTCTATTACGATTTCCACGCTCCCGATGGGCAGCTCGTGCGTTTCTCGACGTCTTCGATTGTCTCTATCTTCATCACTGCAGACAATGGCGTAGTGCTTGAGAATAGTGCGGACATTGTTGTGCCGCAGACATTGATTGACCAGGGAATTACCGCTATTGATGACGCGGATTCTTTGAACGCTTGGTACGACTTGTTAGGGGTGTCGGACCGCACGATCAAATACCGGAGCGCTGAGACCTATATCTCGTTCGTGAAACAGGGGTAGACCATGGCTATCACAATCGGCGACTACCCATCGACTCTCCTCTACGGACTCTCGGATTTTTGGCAACGCTTTTTTAGGGATGCCGATGATCTACAGGCGTACTACCAGTCTTCTGAGATCGCATTGGGGGAGGCGTACCTGGACCTTTTGACGTCGGTACTGAACGTCGGAGTCGTTGATACTCCTCTCTTTGATAAAGAATTCTGGCGCCTGTTTGCGATTAAGGAAACCGATCTGCAGTTCATGGCTGGAGTGGCGGCATCTGAGGATCGCTTCATCTATGATATGCCAGGGTCTTCTGTGAACGCGGAGTTTCTCCAGAACACAATTTTTTCTCCTACCATTGAGCTTGAGCGAGATGTGGATTTTGAGGTGCAGGACAATGATGGTTACCTGCGTTTTTTCTCTGATCCTTTCCGTGCTTACCAGGAGTCCGATGGGGAATGGTTTCCTGCTAAGGGGTTAGCGTGGCGTTACGCCAACATCGAGGTCGGTAATAAATTTACGGATCGAAAGCGCGGAAATGTGCATTGGTACGCGGACAGTGACGTCAAGCGTGGCGATACCTTACGCATTCTGGCGTATACGGGAACACAACTCTATGACTCAGGCGGCGTCGCTAACGGGCAGATCACTTACGTTGCTCCGGATATGTTCTTCACAACTGTGGTCGCGTTGTTCGATGCCACCAATGTTGGGGATATCATCAAGGTTAAGAATTCCACGCCCGTCTATGATGGCTTTTACGTAGTAAAGGAAGTGCTCTCGGCGTTTCAAGTTCTTCTTGAGCCTATGTTCTATGGGGTCACTTCTTCTTCGGGTCCTGTTGAGTGGGAGTTCTATAAAGAAGTGTATTACGGAACGTTCCAGGACTACGAGATTGATTACATTGACAAAACGTTCTTAGTTGGGCCAATTGTTGCGCCGTATCCGTTGGATCTGAACCCTACATTGGTGTACTCCGTGGTGCGGGAGCGTGCGGGTGACGCTGTTGTGGGGTATCCCCTTGCGGGTCCAATTCCCCCTCCAGCGTTCATGGACGCTAGTGGAGACCCTCTTAATGTTTTGAAGAACGTAGGCGGAGATCTATACGTAGAGTTGAATGCGTTTACACCGTTCACTTCTGCAATGGTCAGCGCAACTCCCCCTTGGGGAATTACATTGGGGGCGCCTTATAACCAGTCATTTGCGATTGTAGATGTGGCGGTAGGCCCTCCTACGAATGAAGCGAAGCTCGACGTGGATCCTTCCACTTTGGGGTTGGCGGACGGTGATTCCGTGAACTTTGATAGTGGCTGGGCCGTTGCGCAAGCGCCTCCACCGTCGGACCTTAGCGTGCGCCATGTTGTTCCTGGGAGTGTACGCGTTTACGCAAATCGCACGTTTGGAGGGACCGTAGTTGAGAACGAGGACTTCGTTGTTGATTACTATCGTGGTCGCATTATTCCTACCAAGCCGTGGGACGTAGGATCGAGCAACCACGCAAGTTTCCAGTATATGCATGAGGTCTTTTTCTCGGCGGGGGGCGAGACCTTTGAGATGCAAGAGGGACGCGTCAAGGAAATTTCTTACTGGGTGCCGCAAGTCGACGTTGATAATTTTTCGCTGTATTACAACTATGGTTCGATGCTCAATCGCTTTGAAGCGTCGTCTGAGAGTTACAAAGCATTTCTTCGCGGCATCATGCACTTTTACGTTTTTGGTCCCATCTTGAAGCGCACAGAAGCGGCTTTGAACGTGATTGCGGGTCTGCCGTTGGTCCGAGCTGACGGGGAGATTCTGCAGTCTTATAGCGATGGAGTTGACGGGGCTGGAAACGATGGAACGCTCGTCGCCGCGTCTTCACAATTCAACACCCCTACTTACACATTTTCAGAGTTGGATGTTGGTGGTTATGTGGTGATCTCCGATGCTGTAAATGCGGCTAACGAGGGTTCTTTTAAGATCTTGGAAGTGGTCGATGCCAATACTGTTGAGCTTGAGACTACGTATGGGTTCGTTGACGAAACTCCGCTGGACTGGCAGGTAACGCGGTTTTATCAACAGACAGTCGTAACGGACAAGCGCACCTATGCGTACCCCTTCTTGATTCCTTTGCGTCCTGACGTGATGGATTCCGACAACTACGGAGTTCTTACGTTTAACGCGTTTGAGCCTTTGACGCTTGCGTTCACGGTTGTGGACTACTTAGAAGACCCGACTTGGTGGCATAACGAATACATTCCGGAAATTCTTTGGAAGGGGCAGCCTGCGATCCGTAGACTTGCGTCTACGAGCTTGGTTGATAACGTATTCTTTCCGAGTGACGATGCGCGCGTGGGTGATCCAGGATTATATTATGGTGCAGACGATGAGGGAAATGTGACTGTCGCTGATTCTGACTATCGGCATACTGTCGCGTTTGTGCTTTTTGACCGGTATCTGAAGATGCACATGTTCAACATTGAGATCGACGAGAATCTCGAAATGGACGCAGAATTTCGTCAGGATCTGGACGAGCTCATCCTTGTGGCTAAGCCTTCCTACACGTATCCGTATGTGCGCCCCGGGCAGTTCTTCGAGGATTCTGCTGAACTCTGGGATCTCCTGGAGTGGTACTTGACTCAAGAACTCAGTGACACCGTTGAAATCGCGGATAATTATTTGACGTTTGGATCGTTCCTGACGTTCGGGGATTTCTATACCTACAATGAGTACACGGTAGTTCCTACCGGAGTCGTGTCTCCTCCTCCGCCAGGGCCGAGTCCGCCGTTACCCATTGCCCCCAACGAGCACATTGTTCGGGTTAGCTTGGACGCTACGGTTGACGGCGGTGTTCCTGTAGTTGAAGGGACGCATTACACATTTGACTACGATCCGACGTCGCCTACGGCGTGGACATTCACCCCAGATGTGCTCTCGTTTTCGTGGGATCCGGGCCCGATCAATTTTTCGGCGTTGGTGGTACCGACTGACAACATCGCACCTCCTCCGCAGCCGGATACACGACTTGGCTATACACCCATTTTCTTTGGAGGTTTAGAACCTCTTTATGTACGTAAAGGTCTTCCGGGGCCTCCTGTTGGATCGGAAGAGATCGACCGTGCAATCGAAGTAGAGATTGATGATGGTGGTTTGTCCTATATTTATCCGTAGGGTCATGGTAAAGTACCCGAGTCGCTGTCAGCGAGGGCTCTAATGTATGAGATTTTCAAGAAGTTCGCCGAAAGGTTTAACAAGAGTGGCGCGATTCCGCACCGGGATGTTGCGCAGCTTTACGGGCACATTGAAGTCAGTGTTTTCGATGCGGCTCGCGGGGGTAAGCGGGTTTACCACGTAAAGAAACGGAATCAAGTGGTGAACACTGGGCGTCAAGCAGTTCTCGAAATGCTCACGCAGTACGGAGCCGGTAGTCCGGGGCAGCAGAACCCCAATTATAATCAGCTTTGGTCTTTGGGTGTCGGGACTGACGGTACGCCCCCTACGGTGAATCAGACAAGTCTCGGGGCTGAGGTTTTGACTAAGGTGTTTGCACGCCCAACAGAAGTCTTGTACGTTCCAGATCCGACTTTTGAGATTCACTGTTCAATGACATTTGCGACCACCGAGGCCAATGACCCTTCACCACTTCAAGAGGTCGCAATTTTCACTCGTGGCGATAACGACGACCCGTATGTCGCGGCGGACCGGTTGTTGTACGCCCGCCAAACGTTCTCTCCGTTTGTCAAGACCAACACCATGACCGTGGTGTTCAATTGGATTCTTGGTATGACGGTGGCCTAGGAGGAGCGCGCAATGGGAACGCAGAGAGTTAATTACCGTCAAGGTTCCGACACCGGTGAGCGGGATGACGCTAACGCAATCAGTCCGATCATAGACGGTGAGCGTGTAAACGCAGCGACTTCTAATCGCCCGGGTGAGAATATCCGGAGTCGTACAGAGTCTGCGAGATCCGACCTTGAAGACCAGATGTATCTGTCTGATACGGACATGCGTTGGATTATTCGGGGTGGGCATATCGCATCGCCCGGACCTCCTAGCCCAGATTATATGCTCAGTGAGAGTGTGGCGTCGGTTACAGAATGGTACCCCGCTAGTAGTGGGTCTGGGAATCCCCCTTGGCACACTGCAGATCCGGAGCGTGGGTACTTTACGGTAGCTCCAGACGCTCCTGATTTGGGGATTGTCTTAGAGGGGATACTGTCTACGGCAGCGGATTTCCCCCACGTATTAACATTGTTTGCGGAGAATAACCTACCTCCCCGCACGTATGAATTCACGCTTACTTCTCGGTATCAGGCGGCAGAAGGCGGTGACATTATTCGTCTGCGTTGGCGATACGAGGATGATACTTTAACCCCCTTCCCATCGGGGTATTTGAGTGTGTACGCCACGGGAGATCCCATTCACGTGATCAATGTGGATGTCGCAGGAGACGGCACCGTGACACTCGAAGATGTGCGAGCCGCCTTAGAAGGGGATCTTGATATTACAAATCTCGTGTCAATTCCTATCTTGGGAACTGGGGACACGGGAACGGTTATTGACGTTGCCGATGTTGCTGCACCTCCTGCGGGTGAATTCATATTTGATAAGGAGTACCAGCGTGAGCTGCACCTCATCTCGAATGTCGCGTTACAGGCATTCTTTAATATCAATCCTCCTACCGCTCCTTACCCCTTCCCCAACCAGCTCAAGGACGGAGACACGTTAGGGATTTACTACCCGTACATCAAGGATCCCGAAGCGTTCTTTGGTCCGCACGCGGACCCCACTAAGGTTGGGGGACGAAGACAAGCAACGCTTACTAATAATGCACTTGCGGCGGTTGTCGAAACGGATTCTTCGCAACTTTTCAACAGCACATACGAGCCTGAAAAAGTCGCGCAGGGTATTCCGATCTGCAAGCGCATCGGAGACGACCTGATCTTCATTGACGGTACGATAGTGAAGGGAGAACTCGACCCGTTAGATCCGCTTTATCCGCCAGACGGTGTCCGCTTTGGCGAGCATGGATACACGCTGGAGCGCATCATGCTGGGCGCTTCCAGCATCATGGTTACCCTCACCGAAGATTGGTTCGGTGCAGTACCTCTTAGCTCAGGATCCCCCGCGTCAATCCAGGACGTGATTAACGCTATACTCAAAGACCTGGCAGGTACTGGAAGTCCTGAAGGGTCCGAGTTGATTGGAAGTCAGGGTAATGCGGGCGGAGGCGTGAGTGCACTGATTACTTCGTTAGTAGCGGGCAGTCTTTGGGGGCAATTGATTGCGTTGCAGGCAGGACAAAATGCGCGCGCAGCTCTTGGATGGGACGAAACTGTTACTGGGGAGTGGTTATTTCAAAATGTTCAAAATTTCCAACAGGAACAGTTTTTCGATTTTCCTCCGTTAGTACCTGTTTCCCCTTATTTACGAGGGAAGGCGGCTACGGCAACTGAGTCCTATGAAGTGACGTTGGGAACTTGGAGTTATTACCATAGTAGTCAGGGAGACTATTATACCGTAGGATTAGCTCCCAATGTTGTTCCGGCAGGTACATGGACTGTTGCACCGCAGAGTGTTCCGGGAACTCCTGGTAACGCTATGTTTTTTGGTAAGACGGACGACGGATGGGTGTTCTATTTATTTGAAGGAGTTCTTGCTGGAGATATAATTTCGAATTTTGATGTGGCTTGTACCGCTAAATACGAGCTTACAAAAAGCGGGGGACTCTGGTATCACAATTTCAAAAGTGATCGTTATAATTTCGATACACCTAACGGAGGAGTACTGGGAGGGGATTGCTTTATAGGAGGTAAGCTCACGGTTAACGGCGGAACCTTTGGTTCTCCAAGTTATTTTAACGGGTCTGTCGATGTTAGCCCAGTAGGAGGAGCACATCTTACATTTGGGGGGCGGTCGTTTAACGGGCCAATTCATGGACTGGAAGCCAAGTTTGAGTCAGTGTCCCCAACGATTAATCGGTTAGAATTTCATGCTGGTTTTGGGCTAGTTACGGGTCGCGGAATTCGAGTGGTTGCGGATAAGCCTTATCCGGATGCTGTGGGGCAGTTCATGCCCAGCACCGCACTTCCGGTGTCCTTCAACGAGAGTAAGTTTTACTATGTGTGGGTAGACCCAGATGGTGAATTTTGGTTGGACGATATTGGACCTGTTTGGAATTCAACATACGGTGCGTATTTAGTGGATGCGTCACAAGTTATCGCTCCATATAGTGTTTATGAATACGCATTAGTGGATATCGTATGGAGTGTTGAGGGTAATACGCCTGGGACTATTCGGTTTGGTACGTGTCCGGATCTCGGAGGAGGGAGGCGTTACTGGCAGGAGGTTGATACGGGTACCCCGATGGAACATCAGGTAACAGAGCGGGAAACCGTGTGGATTAATGCGGGAAACACGGATTTTTCGAACAGAGACTTAAAGGTAGCTGGAGGTGTGGGTGTACGCAATCCTGGAGTTCCCCTAGCAGTTACTAAGACCGCGATATTGAAGTTGCACGCTGAAGGACGACACACATCTTCGAGTCCTACGGATTTTATTAACGTCGTTGCTCAGGTTGTTAATTTGGCTAATGTCTATCAACCACCAATCCCTTCTCTTTACCGCGGTGCGGGATACGCTGCAGTACACGTGAATGGTTATATGGAATACGGCACAGAACCCTCGGAAAGGGTTATGTCAGGAATTTTACAAGATGTTGTAGTTGACGCTGTAGGTGGAGGACAGGTTCGTTGTGGTGTAGAATCTGATGCTTCTGGGAACGTGTTTACCGAGGCGTATGCTTCGATTCACCATTGTGGTTTTATCTGGGATCGAATGAGTAATCCGCAAATCCCTCAGTAACTTATTAGGTAATTGGTGCCTTAATATCCGAAGGCGACCCCGGGAAAATAATAGCAAATCCGCTCGGACCTGCGTTTAGCCACGCGGTGATTGCAGCAACTAGTGTAGCTTTCGCGGAAGATTGTTCAGGTATAGGTGTGTTGATTCCTGATGTGAAGTTCGAAAGGGGTACGAAGATACTCGCGCTTAGCGCCGAAGTAAAGAACGCACTTACGGGTCCGGCGTTGAAAAATGCGAGTATTGCGGCACCGATGGCGTCGGATACTGCAGGTCCCGAAGCCAAAGCAAAGGCTCCTGCGATTCCTCCCCTCAGCGCGTTTTGTGCCGAGGGGAGGTCGCAAGTTGGTTGAGTGATGGGAACGCCGTTGGAGACGCCCCCTTTTATGTAAGGGATGAACGCGTCCACGAACCCTTTAGCTTGTTGGTCAATGGACTCTTTCGGGGGGTTCTCCGCGGCTATGAGTCCGTTGATAAACGCTGACTGGACGAGTGGCATCTACTCTCGGATACTGTTGAGCGGGACAGCCTGTACCGGAACGAATTTACCGTTCTCCTTGTGGAGTGTCAGTTTGAACCCTTTAGGTCCGCGTTGACAGTTGTCGCAGATGTACCCCACCAGTTCTCCCTGGTGATGGATTTCTACCGCTTCCGGTCCTTGAATTCCATCACAGCCTTCGAAGAGGCATGTTAGTTGTTTCATTTTAACGGTCATGAGCAAGCTCCTGTGTTGTATGAACAGTTGGGACAATCGTAACAGGTTGCCCCTATTTTTCGCAACTGTGATCCGCAGTGTGGACAAGGTTCGGATGCGAGATCCAGGTCTTCGTCCATAGGAGGAGGCAACATTGAAGGGCGTTCGTTTGTTATGTTTTTGCCTTCATCTGTCAGAAATCTCCAACGAATCCATTTAAAGACGTATCCGATAATGGAGTTCGCAGATGGGATGTTAGGATTGTTGGTCCATCCTGAGGGCGCAAAGCGTGTACCTTCAAACCGAGAAACGAGTTCTTCCAGGGGAATTCCGTACTGAAGCGCAACAGAGACAAGAGTGGCGAAAGCATCCAGTAGCCCATTAACAGTGGAGCCGTGTCCGGCCATACGTAGGAAAAGTTCCCCAATTTTTCCGTCGGGGTAAAAACCTACGGTGATGTATCCCTTATGTGGTCCAATGTGGAATTTGTGCCCTTTCTGATCGTGCTCGTCAGGTAAGGACGTGCGTTCAGGGGCGGGGAAATCATCATCGTTTTTCTGTGTCAGTTCCCGCACGCGTAGGGGCTCGCTCATCTTACTACCTTCTCGGTAGATAGTGATGCACTTCACTCCTCTTTCCCAGGCTTTTAGGAAGGTGCGTTCAACGTCTTCAACGGTAGCTTCTCGCGGCATATTAAACGTCTTGGAAATCGCACCTGACAGGAAAGGCTGCACGGCTGCGCACATGTTGATGTGTGCGTCTACGGATAGCCTCCTAGTCCCTATAGGTAGCGCGCAATCGAAAACCGAAAGGTGTTCATCTTTCAGGTTGGAATTTTCAAAGTGACCGTGTTCTCTCATGTACTCTAAAAGCTCTTCTTGATCTTCGGGGTCGTATTCGAGAGCCTGGAGCGCGGATTCGACATTGGGGTTCACGTATTCCATAATGTCGCCTCCGACCAGTGTTTTTGTTTTCCGAAGTCCGATGTCCGGTTCTACTCCTGTAGTAGCGCAGTCCATCATGAAAGAGATCGTACCGGTAGGGGCGAGTAACGTAACCTGGGCATTTCGAAATCCCTTGTTCTTTTTGAAGGCTGTTCCGATGGCTTCTCTCCACGCGCTGATAGCTTTACTGTGTAAACCTGCTACATCTTTTCGTAGCTTTACGGTAGCAGCTTGCTGCCGTCGGAGTACGTCTTCCATGGTGGTTTTGTTGTCCGAAAAACGTTCGAAGGGCTCCAGGTGTGTTGCGATCTCGGCGCTTGTTCCGTAGGCGTAGGCGGTCATGCAGCTTGTAATCGCGGCGGCTACGTCGCGTCCTTTCGGGCTGTCGTATCCGAGGCCCCAGGACATCAAGAGACCTCCCAAGTTAGCGTAGCCGAGACCCAGAGTTCTGTAGCTATGACTATTCTTCTGGATAGCTTTTGTGGGATAGCTTGCGAGATCAACGATGATATCTTGAGCAGTGATGAAGAGGCGCACCACGTGTTTGAAGACTTTACTGTCAAACTGGTACTTTTCTTTCGAGAATCGGCACAAGTTGAGGCTGGCTAGGTTGCAAGCCGAGTTGTTAAGCCATACGAATTCCGAGCACGGGTTCGACGCAACGATCTCACCGTCGCCCGCGCACGTGTTGTAGGTGTTGATCGTGTCCCCGAATTGGAGACCCGGATCGCCACACTTATGCGAAGCTTCAGCTATGGCTCGAAATAGTTTTTGTACAGACAGGGTTTCGGCTACTCCCCCATCTGTCCTATTTAAGGTTTGCCATTCTACGTCGTTTTCATAGCCGTGTAGTATATTCCGGACCTCTTCCATGAACGCATCTGACACGCGTACCGAGTTGTTCCCTGACTGGTGTTTCACAATTCCGTAAGCACTCTCAGGATCGGCGAAGTCTGTAGACATTCCTGCGAGTGCCAGGATTTGTACGATGTCTTCTTGTTCAGCTTTGGAGGTGATGAATTTCCAGATGTCAGGATGGTCCACGTCGAGAATTACCATCCGGGCGGCACGGCGTGTACGTCCGCCGCTCAGGATCACATTAGCGAAGGCGTCGTAGCCGGACATGAAGGATACAGGACCTGAAGCGTGACCTCCTCCACGAATGTGCTCATGCGAGCCCCGAAGAGGGGAAAGATTTACGCCCGAACCTGAACCATCTTTGAAGATCATTCCTTCCGTTTTGGTGAGGTTGAGAATTGATTCCATGCTGTCATCTACCGAATTGATGAAGCATGCAGAGCATTGGGGTTTTTCGACTCCTGGAACGCCGAGGTTGAACCACACCGGGCTATTGAACGATCCGTATTGCCCGTAAAGCGCCAGTGAGAGCTCGTCTCCAAAAATCTTGCCGTTCTCTTCGTCAAAGTAGCCTTGCGCTACACCGCCTTCTACCAGGGCGTTGATTACGCGTTCCACCATTTGTCGCACACTGATTTCAGTATGTTCGGTTACTCGCGACTGTCGGAAGTACTTACTTGCTACAATCTTGCAAGCGTCATGGGACCAGGAAGACGGGAATTCCGCGTCCAAGCATTCGTAGAGTACTTCTCCCGTCTTGTTGTTTTTGATGATGATGTCGGTCTTTGACCACTCGACTTGTTGATGGGCGTCAACATTGTCTTGAGACAAGAGTCGCGTGAATTTGAGCATTTCTCGAGCTCCCTTAGGCTAGATGTTGTCAGAAGATTTCGTAGAAATCCGGCGTTTTACTTTCGGATTTCTTATACCATGGATTACTTCCATCTGATACCGCTTCAGCAGAGAATCCTCAGCAAGTGCGCGGGCTAGGTGCGCTAACCATATAGCGTCAGCCTCATCGTCGTTTAGGGTTATTTCCCACTCTCGCATCGCTGCTTCGATCATGCGTTCTTTGGACGCTCCTCCATTCCCTGTGGCGTATTTCTTTAGGCGGGTCGGTTCGACAAGTTGGATGTCGGGGCAGAAATCACTCGCGCATACTGCAAGTACTCCCCTTAGCTGCCCCAACGCATCTGCACGGTTAGTGGCAGCGTAAGCAGCGTCTTCAATACACACTTGTTTGATTGGCCCGTAGTGTGAAGTGATGAATTCCAGGTGAGTTCTGAGCGCATCGCGGTACCACTTGAGGCGAGGTATCTCCCGATGCTTTCCAAAAATCGTGAGCGTGCGGCGTATTCCGGTTGCGAGAATTGCGAATCCCGTCTTGGTGAGTGACGGGTCTATACCAACATAGCTTGACTGTAAGGACCCCATGTCCTACTATTTTTTACAGAAATTCTCAGCGAGGTCAATGCGTTATGGCACAGCTTACAGTTGAGTTTATTCGAGACACTCTCTCGGACGGCTTTTATTTGGGCGTGGATGTCTTAAGTGGGGTAGATGTCGATCCTGTGTGTATTGTCGTGCGTAAGGGTGCAGCTAGCACGCCTGAATACATTGCGCGTATCGCGACTTTAACGGACTTAGCGGGAATACCGGCGGCACCTGTTGTAGCAGGATACAACCAGTTCTACAGTCAAGAGTTCGACCTAGTTGTACCTGTGGCGGGTGACTACATCCAGTTGGTATCTCCTCCGGGCTTGTGGGATTACCTAGGGTATGTTCCGGGTACGTACCATGAGGTTGCGGCGTATGACCCGGTACATAAAGTGTGTGAGGTAGTTCCTGGTGATGAGTTTCCTGCGTACGCTGGACGCTTGTCATTTGCGCTTTTTGATTCAGGGCTACTTCCCAAGGGGTCGTTCGTGAGCGCGGGTGCGGCTACCCTCGATGTGTACGGGGGCGCTTGGGATGATGAACTCTATTATCGGTTACAGACAATCCACACATCTATTGAACAGCTGCAGGACGCCATCAACAAGTTTGTATCGTTGCAAACAGAAGCCCAGTCACTCGTGGACAACACTGAGACGTACCTGGATGAGTACGAGGGTACGAGTACGGAGATCTACACGTGAGTGTACGCATAGACCTTAAACAAACGAAGACCGTCGAGGCGGGTCCTGTTTACCGAGTGCTCAACCAGGTGACGTATGCTGAGAATATCCCTTCTCAGATCTTTGTACACGATACTGAGACGGAAGAGTTCGTGCATGTTGCCACGGTGTGGGATCTTCAAACTTACCCGTTTACTCGAGACGAGGCCATCAGCGGACTCATCCCGTATTACTTAGCGGCACAATGCACGAAGGATTATTCCGACATCCAGTCCGCATTGGACTTCACTGCTCACGTGTACAGCCGTGTAGAATGGCTTGTACGCGATTACGAGACGGCGAACGATGTCTTTGAGGGCGTGCTCACGCACTCCATCACGAGTTAGCCATGGCCAACACAGAAATATCCCAGACACGTGAGCAGGTTCTTAACGCTGCGGGTGAGCAAGTTTACCGCGTAATTTCGGTAGTGGCTGCCAAGGGGGATTTGCCACACCAGAGTATTTTTGTGTTGTCCATTAATGATGCCTCCGATCCTACGTCGGATACATTCCTACGCGTAGCGTCACCTTTCGATCTCACGAACCTCTACACTGATAGGCCAACGGCGATTGCGAATAGTGCAACGATTTTCCTTTCTCCCTACGTGAATAATGACTATTCGGATCTTGAAGTGGCGATGCAAGCGACGCAAGAGATCGATGGGCGTGTAAACACGTTGGTAACAACTTGGCAGACGTATTTCGGAGAGTTCTACACTCCCACATCAGAAACGCTTACGTTTCCCAATTTCGATCCAAGTTACGTGCAAGAACTCAAGGCGGCATACGCAGCAGCTAAAGAGGCGAGAGAGACCGCTGAGTCGGATCTTGAAGACAAAACGACCACCCTTACAGATGCCGAGGACGCGCTTGCTGATGCGGTTGGAATGGTTGAGCTCTTCGCATACCTGGTGCAGGTTTGTGACAAGCTCATGCCTGCAACTACGGGCTACTGGGCTATTTTGAATGCTGAGATTACGAGTTACGTTGGCGGAACTAATAGTCTGTTTAACGCTATGAAGACTGCGTACGAGGTGTGGTCTACTATTCCATGGGTGCCCTCGTCCCCTCCAGCCCCGACAGAAGATTATTTTGATATGTATAACGCGCTAAACGCGTGGTACGGCACCATCAAAAATGATTGGGAAACTGTCGGTGTTCCGCAGGTAGCAAATGTCACTGCTACTCTCACGGACGCCTGTAATAACGCATCCTCGGAGTATACCAGCGCCCTCAACGACCAAACCAATGCCGCGTCGGATGTCGCTGATGCTCAGGAAGCAAAAGATAAGGCGACCGCCACACTGGCGGCCGCCCAAGAAGCGGAAGACGCAGCTCTCGCCGCGGTAGTGGCGGTGTGCCCGGACTTCGATCCTGCGTCCGTCTAGTAGTAGGAATTCTTTTTACAGAGCTCGTGGGACTGACGTTCTTGGTAGATGAAGTTCTGGAAGTTCCTGTAGATGTCCTTGAGTGTACGTATGTGCAATTTCCAAGGAAGGAGTCCGCCTCCACGGTTGTAGTTTCTCCAGCGGTACGTTGCCGCTAACTCCCCGTCGTACGTAGATTCGATGTAAAGTAGCGTGTAGCTCGTGCGTTTCCAGCCGTTATGGTAGATAGGGCTGTGGTTACGCTGAGCAAGTTCTAGTAGGACGGCTTTTTCATTTGTAGACATACGTCGATAAGGAGGTTCTATCAGAGTAGTCTTGTACTTTTCCAGAAATCGTCGAGCAGCTTGGAAGCCCCCGATTTCTCGCATGTAGTTCAGCGGTGAGGTTTTGGGGTTGATTGCGAAGATCAACCGGTTGCGGTGGACTTTCAACGTGCCGTAGCATTTTCGCCTCTCCACTCGTTTGTCAAGTTCCCCACTGTTGGCAAGCAAGAACCGGAGTTCTGGTCCGGTGAAGGGTACGTGTACTCTTTTGACGATGTTCTTTGCGATCTCTAAAGTGCTCTCATCATAGTATCCGTTACACCAGCGAGGAGCGCTTCTGTATTCACCCCAACAGGGCTCCTTCATCGAGCATTGAGAACACACACTTTTCTGGAATTGAGCGTAGCGACTGCGTTCGGATGCGCCTTTTTGCCTCTTTTCCAAATTCGCTCCTACGAGAGTGAAGTCGTGTTCTTTGATGTTTCGGTGCGCCTCGGGCACGCCTACGTTAGATGTCAGGGTAGACCCGATAGCCCGAAACCTACCTATTTGAGTTTTCCAGTACTGTGTGCGCTCCCAATAGTCTTCGATATCGAGGTCGGGAGCGGGAGTCTGAGCGAGTGCGCCCAAGCTCATGAGCGGACACGCCCCCCCACCTTCCACTTTTACCGGGCAACTCGTACACCCATCGATATACTTTTCTGGAAAGCTGCACCGATTTCGGATGTCAATGCCATACACGTATTCAGGGACGCCGTTAGTCATGAGCGTTACAGGGAGACGATCCGAGTCGTTCAGCGCACTACGGCACACGGGATCTGCTTCGTTAGTCGCGATCAAAAAACGCGATTCATGATCGGATGGCCCGTACCTGTACTTTGCGCAGTGGTTTATGAAAGGGAGGATCATGAAGGTGTCACCGAGGTACTTTTGGGTTTGGGGGTCCTCTGCGATTTCTCGGTGAAGTTCCCTATCAGTCAAATCAATATTGGCGGGAGTTCGTGCAAACAGCAAACAGCACGGCACCCCCCGAGAGAGGTACCGGCTGTTGCTGAGGCACGCCGCCGTGAACACGTATTCCACGTCGGTTTTATTTATCATGAGCTTTCCAATTGTCGATGGCCACGTCGAGTTCCGCTTTCAGTTTATCCCCCTTGTCCGAATGGACTTGGCGAATAAAGCTGACTTTACCTCGTAAATACTGCAAGAGCTCTTCAGGAGTCGTCATCCCAGCGCGTTCGTGCTGGGTTTCGATCCCGCTAACCATGCAGTTGTGAACAATAGCGCGGATACGTAAGTATTCGTTGTACTCGATGTTGGGTTTTTGGTTCATCACGATGCCGAGCATCTTCCTGCGGTAGAAGGCGCTCGCGATCCGAGTCTTAGCACGATTTATCTTGTAACCAGACGACTCGACAATCTGAGTTACGTCTTTGGCGATCTCCTTTTTCTCTGCTGCGGGAATGTCTTGTCCGCATGTGATGGTGAGGTCATCGGCGTACCTACTGTATCGCCAGTCCCACGGGGACTCTAGTCCTTCTCGCTTGTTCCGGTCGTTGAAATATTCGAGGATGCGCTGGTCGAATCGGTGGTTTGCTACGAGGTTGCAGATTGCTCCGGATGTAGGCGCACCTTGAGGAGTACCGTGAAAGAACTGTTGTCGCGGTGTTCCCCTGTATTTATCATCATCAATACCCTTGGAATTTTTAATGGGGACGGTCATGAGGTTCGCTAGAAGTCCGCTGACATGAAACGAGTACCCGATGGACTGGAAGTAGTGACGAATCCAAGCCCGTCGGGTACTAGGAAAGAAGTTCTTGAGGTCCATCTTGATGTAGACACCTTGCTTGGGGCACGTGTGCTGTTGGGGTGTCTGACCTTTGGGTGCAGTGTCGCAAATATCACAAGCGGGGATGTGCCGGGAAACTGCGTCTACAATGGAGCGACTGGGGCGGTAAGCAGTTACATGGTCTCCTAGTTGTTCCTGGAGGGGAAGCAGCAGCCGCGCGTGCAGGCGGTGTAAGAAGACTTTCATCAACGGAGAGGGTGCGTGAATGATCCGTTTCTTCCCATTGCTTTTGGGAATGTGGAACACCTTGTATTGATCACTCTTATTTTGGAGGAGGTGCCACATGGTCTTGTTCCGGAATCCTATAAAGAACGCCAGGGTACAGTCGTCCAGGAGGAGGAATTCCGTATCCGGAACGGTGATTGTTTCGAACGTGCTCTCTGTGAATCCGTAGGTCATTCGATCTCGCCTCCTCCCTTTATCGAGGTCTCCACAACTTCGCGGAACTCCTCGTCTACGGGAAGGCGCGTGAGCTCGATGTTTCTACGACAGCGAGCTTGGCCGGGTGTGCATTTGTTGGCGTGATAGTCTGCGACGTGTTTACAGATCGCGCAGATGACTGGAATATCTTCCTTGGGAGTGTGTAGAAAAACTGTAGGCATCGGGACACTTAAGTTGTGGATGTCGGATACCGCGTGTGACAACGTATAAGCCAGCCGTACCTTGCGCGTGACAGGTTTCTTACTTTCAGGGTCGATTTCTTTATCACGCGCAAGATACGTTGGAACTACGAGGAGCCATTCTCCTTCCTCAATTTCCTTGATTTCGGGAAGGTTCCCATCGGTGATACGCTGCCACTTCAGGGCGTCGTTGTCACGTTTCAGACCGATTTTACGCTGCGACTCGAAACGGATACGGTTGAGCGACTTCTTAATGACGTCGTCAACCTTCAAAATCAAGCTGTACCGAAACAAGCTTGTTGCTAGTTTTCGGTGAGTTTTGGGAATTAGGTAGAAACGGTCGAAAGGGAAGTACTCAAAAGTCTGCGTACCTCCGTCCAACCGCAACTGCTTCAGTTTGACGCAGTATATTTCGGCCATGGTTGTGTCCTTGTGGTCTAGTCGTCTGAATCGATTTGCAAGACGATGCCTCCCATGTCATCGTCTTCTCGTCCGTCTTCAGTAAGAACCCAGACGAAGGGGCAGGGAGGAGTGAGCTCGGGCATGGGGCCGCTCCCATTTTCACTGCTGATTGGCGCATAGCCATCGGTGAAGTGGATGAAAAGATCCGTCTTCGGAAGGCGCTGCTCGATTCTCTCGGCGTCGGGTTCCCAGTCCTGCTCGGTGTCAAGTTCGAGCATCCGCTTGAACGGGGGCCGGAAGTCCGTACCCCCGTAGCCGTGACGCGTGCAGTGATAGGAGACTTCGTCGTCGGGTTCGATGAGGAACTCCCTCTGGATGGCGGCGTCGTAGAGGAGCACGCGGGTCGTCACTGTCTGGTGCATCTTCATCAGTCCCTGGATCTCTGACATGAACTTCCGGAAGTCCTCGTCGGAGACGGAGCCGGAGGTATCGATGGCTACGGTGACGAAGAATTCGAAGTCCTTCTGCATCCCGGGGAACGGTTCGATCCCCATGCCGTCGCATCCCGCGAGGATGCCCATGTGCGGCCATGCGGTAGACTCGTCCAGCTTGGAGGAGACGGAGGAGCGCAGGAGGTTCTTGAAGACCTCGTGCCAGGGGATCGTGGGCTCGGAGAGCAGTTCGTCGATGACTGCCTGCATCGATCCCGGGATTGTTCCCCGGCTCTTGACTGTCTGCTGAGCGGCCTTCTTGACGATCTTCTTGGACTCGCGTTTGGCGCGTTCTTTGATGCGCTCGATCTCGGCATCAGTCATCTGGTCCGCCATCTGCTGCCAGTCGATGTGCTGGGGCATCAGGTTCTTCCGAATGTCCTTGAGCCATTGAGGCGCCTGGTTGACGGGGTGTTTCGTATCGTCAAGCGGGCTCTGGCCGCCACTTCCTCCCCCCTGACCTTGTTGCTGATTGTCTTGTCCTTGACCCTGTCCCTGTCCCTGTCCCTGTCCCTGTCCCTGTCCCTGTCCCTGACCGTCGCTGTTGCTGTCTCCGTCTTGAGGTTGCCCGCTTCCAGGCATCGGCAGTGGGATGCCGTAGACTTCGATGATGGCGTTGCCTCCCCCGTCGGTCTCTTGCTTGTTGGGGTCGTAGCCGTCCCCTTTGCACTTGTCGATGAGCATGGCCAGGTATTCTTCGAACGACTTGCTCTTGGGGAAGCCCCAGGGCTCGTTTTCGGGGAACTGCAAGTGTTTTTTGTGCTCGCGGAAGTTGGCGAGCTCCACGAGTGGGCGCAGTGCTATGTCGTTGGCCGCGAAGTCTTGCGCAATGTTGATGAGGGGGAAGAGTTGGTTCCACTGGTAGTTGTTGGCGCTGCAGATTTGCTTCATGTGCAGGCTGCGCTCGATGTGCGATAGGACGATGTGCACGGCTTCGTGGATGACGACCATGATGCGCAGCGGCATCGGGATTTTGCTGAAGAATTCCGGGTCCCAGAGGAACATGAATTTCCCTTCACGAGTGAGGGAGACCGCGGCGGTACCGATGCCGGGAGCCGCACGACGGCCACAGCCGTTCAGGATGCGGCCCCAGAAGTTGTTTCCACCTCGGGGCGAACAGGCCCACTGGAGTACCTGAGAAAGAGCTTCTGCGGGGTTTTCTGCGCTTTGCATTCCGTTGCCTCCTAACGTATAATTGGTTGTGTTTCACTACCCCAGAGGTTGAGGGACAGATATGACAACTATTCCGTATGACCAAACATGTGATCCTGGATACTCGCATCTTCGAGTGGTGCTGGACCGCTTCCCTGAGCTCAAGGAAGTGGCCAAGACCGCCAACATCGATGACAACGAGTTTTCGAATCTTCCGGACGACTCTTTTGCATGGCCTGGAAAGCGTCGTTATCCTCTCCACACGCGAGAACACACTGCACTCTCTTTAGGTTATCGTAAGTTGGCAGGCGCGGTGCCAACTGAGGTAGACCAGATGTTGGAGAAGGCAGCGTCCGTGTATGAGATCGATCCCTCGATCTTTGAGGTCTCCGAGGCTGAAAAAACAGCGTCGGAGGAACGTTACGTTTTCCCAGAAAAACAGCGATTCCTGGTGAAAACAGCTGAGGATGTGAAGCTTGCGGAGCAACGCATCCGGGAAGTATACCCCCAGCTCACTGTTGAAGATCGTGCTGAAGGTTTGTTCAATCTCTGCAAGTTCGCAGAGGAATTGGGTGTTACACTATCTCCTTCTACCGAGAAACTAGCGGGATTTACGCTGACCAGTACTCGAAAGCTCAAGGACTGGTTGGAGGCGCGTCAAGAGGTTACTCGAGGTCGAGTTTACGGAGACGCGTTTGCCAAGTTGGCTGAATCCCTGGAGGGTGTCGCTCCTGAAATTCATGATCGGACGTTCCAGGTTGAATTGGCTTCCGCGATTCACGAGCTTGACAAGGAGGCAGGGATTACCAATCTCTATGGGCGTAAGCTCCCTGATCCTATCCAGACGGTATTCAATTCGGAGAAGCTAGCAGCGAATACTTTGGAGTTCGGTACCGGTATGATGCTGGATAAGAACAAGCTCGCGGCTCTTCCTCTTTCATTTTGGAAGGACCTCTTGGGGGACAGCATAGCAGCTGAAATTTCCAGTGATGGTGAAACCGTCAATCCTGAGGCTCTGATGCAGCTGCTCCCCACGTTACCCGCTGACGTCAAAGCCATCGCACAGAAGCAACTAGCGTCGTACGTATGATTGAAGCTTTGGAAAAACTGGGGAGTAGCATCTCAGCTATCCCTGAGTCCCTTCCTGAAACGTCCCGAATTCGTTCTATAGAGTTTCTAAAGAACGCGGACGATAGTCGGTGTGCTGCGGTATTGTACGCGGCTGCGCGGAACGCTTACAGTTTGGGTTTGCTGTCCTGGGAACCTGAAACTATCTGGCTTACGATGGAAAAGGATGGCATTGACCTGGGACTTGTGAGTCGAGACAAGTTGCTGGCAGTTAACGCTCTCATTGTTAATCCGCAATTCTATTGGGACCACCTCGTATTTGAGAACACAGTGCACGCGTTCGTGGGGAACATCAGCAATCCTGACGTAATACAGGAGTGCCATCCCTCGGAGATGGCATGGACTGTGTACGAGGCTGACGTAGTACGAGGGATGGACCCAGAAGGCAAGGGCGATGCCGAGTTTGATGAGGATGTGCAGCAGTACATCGCTGTTTGCCTGAAGCGAGCAGGCTTCATTTGCGCGCCAGTAAACCTGGAATTCGCGGAGGATAACCTCGTAGAGCTCCAGCCAGATGAGTCAAAAAATTTACGAAAAGAAGTTCAAGATGCTTGGGCGAAGTTGGATAAGGGGGCCCTCCGGAATACCCAGTTCGCGGAGGACCCCCTCGGAGTGAACTTGTCTCGGCTCGCAGGAACCTACGTTTACGTAGAGGACCTCGCGAAATCCATGGGACAGGACTTCCTGGAGCTCAAGGGAGTTTGAACTCTGGAGTGATTTCCAGCCCCATGTCCGGCAGGCTGCGACGTCCTCTATCCGTTAGGATGTTCAGGTCTACCCAAGCGTCGGTCTCCTGCAGAGCCCGAGACAAGTCTGCGAGGTAGTCGTTGCAATTCAGCTTCTGCGCGAGCGGACGCAACGCGCGCTGAACGTAGATGCGTTCATAGACCGGCAGGATGAGGAGGAGCGTGATGAGTTCGTACATCACGTCCTCCACGGGGGGCGCCTTCTCGAACACGTCCTTGAGGGCGGTGAGGCATTGCATGCGACGTTTTATCAGCTGGGTTTCGGCTTTTACGGGATCGTCAGCGTAGTCCGCGTGACTGAGGACCCCCGCGAGTTCCAGTAGTCGTGACATATCAGCTCCCCCTCAAGGCGCGCTCGACTTCCGTCTGGGCGTCGTCCAAGCTCGTGTGGATTTTGATCCAGCTCTTGTGTGTCTGGACGTGCCGCATCAGATCGAAGAGGTAGTCCTTGGCGTTCGCCTCGTCGGCGTACTTCTTGAGCTGCGAAAGGACGCTGACGCGCATCTCATTCGGCAGATCTTCGAGGTACATGACGAAGTTCCCTGCCGTGACCTCGACGTCGGGTTGCAGGCTGAACATGTAGGTGAGGACGTTGACGTTGAGTTCGGTGATCTTTTCCTGCTCGGACTTGTTGAGGAGGAGCCGCACCGGCTTCCGCGCCATCTTCTTGTAGTTCAGCACCACGTCCTCCGCCCGGACGGCCGTGCGGTTGTCTTTGAGGTGCTCGACGAGCTGGGTACCCATGTGGATACCGACCGAGGCCGCGAAACGGCAGAGTGCGAACTCGTTGTCCAGCGGCTTGTTCATCTTCTCGAGCATGTAAGCATCGAGAGAGATGGTTTGCACCGTGGCCGGACACATGTACTGCTTGCCCTCTCCCTGCGCCTTCTTGTCGTACAGGTTCTTGGGGTACTGTACGATGAAGTCCAGGACGCCTTCGTGGCACGGACGGCTTTTGCCGTCGTCGAAGCACTGCCGGTCGCTCATGTGGAACTGATCGCTCGAAGCGTGCGCGACCCAGTCCTTGAACGACTCTAGCGCGAAAAACCACTTCAGACGGCGGCGAAGTGCAGCGTTGTTTTCGATCTGCGTGACAGCGTACTGCGCCGTTGCCGGGTTCATCAACGCGATGACGATGGCCTCGTCCGGGAGGACGTAGTTGAACATTCTCCGGTCTTCGATGAGCGAGAAGAACATGGCGATGCTGTGCTGGAGACCCTGGTTGATCTCCTCGAACAGCATGATGGACTTCTCGCCTTTCTTGGGGAACACCGACGGAACAAGAAGATCGAAGTAGCCTTCGGGCGAATCCTTGGTGCTCGGGATGCCGGTGCCCACGAGGCCGTAATGCGCGGTGCGGATGTCGTAGATGCTCGCGCCCTCTTCGCGGGCGATCTCCGCGATGATCTGGGACTTTCCGATGCCCGCTTCTCCGACGATGCAGATGGCGCCGCGGTGTTGTCGGGTCTTCCAGGTGAGCAGAATCTGGTCCTTGATCTCCGCGATGGTGGCGCGCGGGATGTCGTACTTGTCCGCGTAATGAAGTTTCTTACCTGCTTCTTCTTCTTGCCTGCCTCTTGCCATGCTGGTAACCTCTCTTTGTTATGAGCAACTCCCGCTCTACATCATTATCCGTCGTCGCTGAAGCCTGGATTCAGCTTGACGGAAAGGATTTTCGGTTAACGGACTGGCCGATGCACCGCGCCTTCTACGACGGGCGTTATCGACGAACTTTGTTTAAAACTGCGCGCCAGGTCGCGAAGTCTACTACGTTAGCGAATTTCTCCATCATCGAGTGCAGTCTTATACCACACTTCTCCACCATGTTTGTTAGCCCTTCCAAAGAGCAGACAACGCGATTTTCGAATACTCGTATCGGAAAGACTATGCGGTACTCTCCGATCATTAACGAACAGTTCTTACGTACAGATCTTGCAGACCGTGTTTTCCATAAACAGTTTACGAATGGTAGCGAGATGCTCTTTACCTACGGTTGTGATGATGCTGAGCGTTTACGTGGCCCGTCTACTGACCGCAATATGTATGACGAGGTTCAGGATATTCTTTACGACCCGGTCATCACAGTGGGTAATGAGACTATGGCCGAATCGGATTACGCTTTTGAGACTTACGCTGGAACTCCTAAGACGATGGAGAATACCATCCAATATCTCTGGGAGCTCAGTACCCGGAGTGAGTGGGTAATGAAGTGCGACGGGTGTGGTAGTCACGTTTTTGTGGATAGTGAAAAGTGCCTAGGTAAGTATGGACCAGTTTGTCCGAAGTGTAAGCACTACTTGAATCCGTTTACAGGTCAGTGGATCGACATGGTTCCCAGTAAGAAATTGCAGGGATTTCACATCAGTCAACCGATGATGCCCCGTAACGTTCCCTTAGCTATGCGTTCCGCTGGTAGGTCGAGTGCTGAGGTTAAACAGGCAGAGTTGCGCTGGGAGCGTATCCTGCAGAAGTTTGAAGAGACGCCCCTATCTACTTTCCGTAATGAGGTTCTGGGCGTCTCAGATGAGATTGGTAGTCGGCTCTTGTCGCAGGAGGAGCTCGAGTCGCTTTGTACGGGGGATCCTCTGCAACAGTTCCCAGATCGTAAAGCCCTTCAAGGAATTACGCAGATTGTCGCCGGAGCTGACTGGTCGGGGGGCGGCACGACAGGCGTCTCACGTACTGTTCTTTGGATCTGGGGTTGGCGTCCGGTTGACCAGAAACTCATAACCTTGTTTTACAAGGTATACCCTGGTACTAACCCGGTGACTGCCGTAGAAGAAATCGCGCTGGTCTGTAAGCAGTATCAAGTGTCGATGTTCTGTGGAGATGCTGGAGAGGGCGCGCTGGCTAACGACCTCATGCGTACTCATCTCGGGCATCACCGGGTAATCCAAGTGCAGTATGGGATGCAGGCTAAGGCACTTAAGTTCAATCAGGTAGACCGTTATACGGGTGATCGTACCACCCTGATCGATAATTACTTCATGATGCTGAAGCAAAAGAAAATAGAGTTTGGTCCCCTGGCGGAGATGCGTGTTGCTATCAACGACATCCTTAACGAGTACGAAGACGTTACACACACGGACCGAAAGGTGTGGCGCCACTCCCCGCAGAAGCCCGATGACTGTTTGCATGCGGGCCTCTTTGGGTGGTTGGCGTGGAAGATAATCAATAAAGACTTCAAATTCTGGCAAGAGTAGTGCTGCTATCCTTTCGCTGGGCGCTTACCAGCAGAGAGTGCCTCGTGTATGTAACACGAAACTCTCCGGCGTGTAGCACGCCGTAGGAGTGGGTTCTCCTTCCAGCACTGAAAAAGGTACTGCTGTGAGTCCCTGTAGCCCGGCCCTAGCCGAGGTTGATGTACAAGGTCCGATGAGTACATCATCCTCAGAGAGGGCTCGGGCTACCAGTGGATCTCAGGTATTGCTAGCGTAATGGAGTCACTTCCTCCGCTGCATGTCTCGAGCCGCGTGACAACGTAGTTGTAACGCGCCGAGCATGTCGGCGGAGGTATGTGAAGCCATTTGCCAAGCCAGCCGCAGTCGTTACCTGTTGGGA
>Ga0164318_10000762_pt1 | contig 26287 bp, 26 predicted proteins | sample GuaBasSedimGuay9_FD_113734 | JGI IMG/M metagenome (GOLD analysis project Ga0164318, IMG submission 113734) | Subseafloor sediment microbial communities from Guaymas Basin, Gulf of California, Mexico - Guay9, Core 4571-4, 0-3 cm | ecosystem: Environmental > Aquatic > Marine > Hydrothermal vents...
GCATGGATTATCTAATGGAACCCTTTAAACGGGAGCCTGATATGGAAGTTCTTTTTAATGAAGTAATTGGGCGTCTTCGTAATCTCGGATTTTGACAGAAACCATGTCCAATTTCTGAAACATATTGCCATTCTTTTTTATCCCGTTCTCACTATAATGAAAATAAGGATGGAGTACCCGAGTCAACCACTCCGGTCTCCAGCTAATAGCTTTTTTTATTCCCCGGCTTTTGATAAAATAAAAAATAAACTTGTAGTCTGGCATTATGTTTAGTCAGATCGTTTAATCTCAGGAGTACATAATGACTCAACGTCAAGCCGCCCTAGCCGGCCACATCACCCCGGCCATGGAGGCCGCAGCCCAGAAAGAGGGCTGTGCCGCGGAATTCATGCGCGCCGGTCTGGCCCAGGGTACTCTGGCCATACCTGCCAATCAGGAGCATCATAACCTTGATCCTATTGCCATCGGCACCGGCGTCCGGGTCAAGGTCAATGCCAATATCGGCACTTCCCCCCCCGATGCCAGCCTGGACAAAGAACAACGCAAATTAGCCGCGGCCATCCGCTGCGGTGCTCATACAGTGATGGACCTGTCCACCGGTGGCGACCTGGATCAGATCCGCACCGCCCTACTGGCTCAATGTCCGGTGCCCTTCGGTACCGTGCCCATCTATCAGGTCATGACCGAAGCTGATAGTCTGGCAGAGGTTAGCGGTGAGCAGATCATCGAAACCGTACGCCTCCAGGCCCGTCAGGGCGTCGATTTTGTTACCGTCCATTGCGGGGTCACCCGCCGGGCCTTGCCGCTCTTAAAGCGCCGGGTCACCGGGGTGGTGTCGCGCGGCGGGGCCTTCCTGGTCGCCTGGATGCGGCGTCACCGCCAGGAAAATCCCCTCTATGAGCATTATGATGAATTGCTCAACATCGCCCGGCAGTATGACGTCACTCTGAGCCTGGGAGATGGACTGCGGCCCGGCTGCCTGGCCGATGCTACCGATCGGGCCCAATTGCACGAGCTCAAGATTCAGGGCGAATTGACCCGCCGGGCCTGGGCCCAGGGCGTGCAGGTCATCGTCGAAGGCCCCGGCCATCTGCCCATGTCGGTGATTAAGAAGAATATGCGCCTGCAGCAGAAATATTGCCAGGGCGCGCCCTTTTATGTCCTGGGACCCTTGGTCACTGATGTCGCCGCGGGCTATGATCACATTGCCGGTGCCATCGGCGGCGCCCTGGCCGCCAGTTGGGGGGCTTCTTTCCTGTGCTATGTCACTCCCGCCGAACACCTGAAACTACCCGAAGTGGAAGACGTGGTGGACGGAGTGATCGCCTCGCGCATCGCCGCCCATGCCGCCGACATCGCCAACGGTATTCCCGGCGCTGCTGATTGGGACCTCAAGATGTCCCAAGCCCGGCGGGCCCTGGATTGGCAGACCCAGATCAACCTGGCTATCGATCCCAACAAAGCCCGGCGCTACCGGGAAATCAGCCAGGCCCAGGAAGACCAATGCACCATGTGCGGCCGCTTCTGCGCCATGAAAATCTTTGACGAACGCTTTGATGAACAATAATTAGCGGAATTTTAGAAACTTGGGGTAAGTTGCAGAAATTAGCGTTATACCTATTCCAATCAAATTTACCACCTTTTCCCTCTCCCCTTTGGAGGCGAGGGTCAGGGTGAGGGGGATTTATCTATCGCTGGTTTAAACAATCAAGTCCTAGCGAAGACTGAGTTGACTTTTCAGGCTGATAGGAATTGGGCTGGTGGTTACGTCCTATCAACCCGCTTGTTTTATAAACTCATGAGGGCCAAAATCCGGTTATTTAGCCCATAACCACGAAAACCAGCCCTCATCGGACTGGTTTTCTTGATGATTATCTCTAGATTTGGGGCTTAAGCACGGCTCTACTCAACCCCCCAGGATCAGCGATTGAAAGAGTTTAGCGCCTTTCCCTGATAATTAACCGCTAAAGCCTGCAGGCCGCCTCGCAGATCGGTTGCCACAGTTTTTTCTCTTCCTCCGGAAGCTGGTCATATTCCTCCTGAGTCAAGATACAATCCGCCGGCAAGGAATTCATGTCTTCGACAATGGCGCAGTTGGGATGCGGATAGCACTGCTCACAGGCACAATGGACATATAAAGCCATATTCTTTCCCTCCTTTTAAAAACTATAGCAATAAAACCCGGCGATTGCAACCTCGGGGTAATCCGTCCCCCCTTAATCGGGCATGATCTCCCAGTAATCATGAAAAGATGGGCCGGTAGCGGTATAATTGGACCTTATAGTTTTTCCGGTACCCAGGCGCTGTCCTTCCTGGGGTTTCCAGAAGCGTAGGTAAATGGCCGGAATCGGCTGGGGACCGTCTACTGTCTGTTCTTCGAGCCAGATTTCTTTTTCTTCGATAACCTTCCAGACCGTACCATCCTGTTTATTTCGGACCCGTTGGCCAACCCGGGGCAGTTGTAGCATATCCCGCAGCGGTTTGAAGCGATAGATCGATTTCTCTTCCTCCTCCAGGATCGGCTCTCCCATCAGCATAATGCCGATGGCCCCAATAGGCGCGGTGACCAGGATGGACAGCACCGCGATCGCTAGAATTACTTCGCCTCCGGCCACCCCGGCCTCCAATGGGATCGCCCCAATAGCCGCCTGGACCGTAGCCTTGGGAATATAGGACACCACACAGAATAGTTTTTCTTTCCAATTAAGTCCAGCACCCAGCACCGAGAGGTAAGACCCGACCGAACGCCAGACCAGGCCAAAGGCTATAACTGCCAGTCCCGCCAGACCGGCATCCCAGGCTACTTGAATATTCACCTGGGCTCCGACCAGGACAAATAGCAGCAGTTCCGCAAATACCCACAGCTTTTTCAGCTTCTGAGAAATGATATGAGCCATGGCCTCTTCTTTTTCCAGGATGATGAAGCCGATGGCCATGACCCCCAGAAGGCTGGCGATGGGCAGAAAACGATGGGCCAGATCCTCAATCCAGGTCAGAACAATGGCCACGCCCATGATCAGAATGGTCTTCCGGGGGGGCGCCAACTCATATCTAAGAAAGAGTTTATATAAGATATAACCGGGAATCAGGCCAATGATGATGCCCAATACAATGGAGATCGGAATGCTCCCTAACTGCCAGGCCAGGTTAATCTGCTGGCCGCCATACATGCCCAGCAAAATGGTAAAAATTACTATTACAAAAACATCATCAATAGAGGAGGCGGCTAGAATTAAGGTGGGAATGCCTTTTTTGTCGCCTTTACCACGGTCCATGAAATTAATCATCAGTGGTACCACCACCGCTGGGGACACCGCGCCCAGAATCGATCCCAGGATGGCGGCCTCCATCCAGGTCAGGTCCAATAAAGTCGGTGCTATAATAATCACCCCGGCGATCTCTAACAGGGCTGGCACCGCGGACAATAGCAGCGCCGGGCGGGCAGTACGATGCAAAGTATCGCGGCGCAGTTCAAAGCCGGCCCGCAACAAAATAACAATCAGGGCCAGCTTGCGAAAATCAGCCGACACCGCCATCATGGCCGGATCAAGCAAATTAAAGACATAAGGGCCGGCTAGGATGCCCACGATTAACATGCCCACCAGCCCCGGCAGCTTGATCTGGCGGAACAGATAATCAGCAGCCAACCCCAAGACAATGATTACCGCGAGACTGAAAGCCATGCGTGTTCTCTCCTCAAAAAAAAACTTCTACCAGATTGTCTTTTCGCTTCCAGTAGAAGTCATTAGCCCGACGGCGCTAGGCCTAGGCGGTTATCGGCGGACCTCATCACCACTGAATATTTCCCTTGATAGCACGGCCACCCCAGGGTGTCAAGCATTTCTCGACATTTACGACCGCGGTCGGATAGAAGGCATTCTTAGCTGCACCTTTCCTCGGAAACCGTCTTTGCTAGGGCGCGTCCTACGCGCCAAATTTGGCTGATTTTAGGCTTCAGGGGAGCTGATTTTCTCCAGAAATTTGAAGGATCGCAACTCCCGGCCCCAATGGTGGCGTATGAAGCCCTGTGCCAGACCCAGACATTGCTTCTGCGCCCGAGGGTCAAAGCGCAGTCGGGAGAGTTTGGCTAGCGGCAAGGTCTGAGCCAGCCGCAGAAGTTTCCAGGTTCCGACTTGCAGCGGGTACAAGCGCCCAGAGGCTTTGGTAGTACATGCACCACAAATCACCCCTCCCTGGGCGATGTCAAACCACAACGGGCCGCGGGGCACTTGCTGGCACACCAGACAAGCCTGCCACCGGGAGCCATAACCGGCCAGGGCCAGGAAACGAAACAGAAAACTGCATAACAGGGATTCGGGCGGTAAACCCTGATCTAGCAGGTTCAGCCCTGATTCCAAGGCGGCAAAAGTCTCTGGCACATTCTCTTGCGTACCCACGATTTCTCCGGCCAGTTCGCTCAGACAGGCGGCCACTCCCAGCCGTTGCAAATCTTGCCGCAGTCCCGGATAGGAGCTGACCAATTCGCAATTATCAATCCGCCCCAGAGCCCGATTGGGCCGCTCAGTATAGATCAGACTGACCCGCGAAAACGGCTCCAAACTATTCAAAAATCGCCGTTTACTCTTGCGGGCTCCTTTGGCTATGGCAGTCAGACGCCCGACGTCGGGGCTTAAAAAGGTAACGATGCGATCCGCTTCCCCATAATCGCGAGATCTGATGACAATAGCCGCGGTTTTATGAACTGGCACGTCTTTTTTATTTTATTACCGACCGGAGGGAACTCTAAATAGCCGCATCTTTGAACCCTTGTTCATGCTCCAAAAGCCAGTGCTTAACTTGGAGACCGGCGCTGAACCCTCCTAAGGAGCCATCAGCGCTGACTACCCGGTGACAGGGAATGATGATCGGCAGCGGGTTGGCCCGCAAGGCCCCGCCCACGGCCCGAGCCCCCTTTGGGAGGCCCAGATTGCGGCCCAGTTCTCCGTATGACACCGTGGTCCCAAACGGTATCATGCGTAATGCCGCCCAGACCCGAAGTTGAAATGGGGTGCCCTTAAGATCGAGTTTCAGGTGATCAAAATTATGCGCTCGACCGGCAAAATAATTTCGCAAGGCCTGAACCACCTCAGCTTGCCAAACATGCGGGGGTTCCGGGCCGCCAGTGCTGATATTGTCAGCGTCAGGATAAATTAATAGCCGTCGCAGTCCCCGAAGGCTAAAAACCAGGCTTAGTCGCCCCAACCGCGTTTCGAGCGAGTATTTCTCCCCTCCTGTCTGGATTGTTCTGGTTACCGTTTTTGCCATTAAGCTTTACTCTAGAGATGGCGGGCCAACACGGCAAACCAGAAATTATCATCCAAGATGATTTCGGGTTCGAGCGGCATTGTTTTCATCTGGGTCAGCACCTTATCGACTTCGGTGCCCATCAGACCCGAAAGAATATACCATTTTTTATCCAAAAAACTATCCTGGTCCAACAGGTCCCGCACCGCGCCATAGTAAATATTGGCCAGGGCCAGATCTGCGGGGGTGCCACAATATTTTAGCACATCGTCACAGATCAGGGTAATGCAATGCTCCTGCCGATTATACTGGACATTTTTGATGGCTGTACCAATAGCCAGATTATTATGGTCTACCGCCAGCACCTGCGCTGCACCGCGGGCTACACAGGCCAGGGCCAAAATACCGGTACCGGTACCTAAGTCCAGCACCCGAGGTAAATATTCCCGCTTATAAACCTCGTTAATCAACTCTAAACACATCTTGGTGGTGGGATGATAACCGGAGCCAAAGGCTACGCCCGGATCAATCCAGATCAGGTGTTCGCCTGGCGGTGTCTCACAGGGCTCCCAGGTGGGACAGAGATAAAATCCCGCGATACTACGCGGTTTGAGCGGATAGCCAGCTTCCCAATCCTCATAGTTGATCACGGTTTCAGAAAGATAGCGCTCGGACTGATCCTCTCCAATGAAGGCCTTTAAGGCCAGATCCATTTTACAGGTAAAAAACAGATAAGAACACTCCCCTTCTCGCCAGCAACCCAAATAATTCTTCAGGTCTAACGGCGGCCCCAGGGTAATCTCACCGGCGATTTCGTAAATGAACAGATATTGATATGGACAAGTAGTCAATGGTCGGTCCTTATGGGCTGCTAGCCGAATATTAAATTAGTCAAAAGTACCATAATCAAGGCTTAGTCACTGCCTCGATCACGGCATCGGCAACATAGTCCAACCCCTCGGTGGGCAACTCCAGATAGATCGGCAAGGCCAGGGTCGTCGCCATGGCCCGATCGGCCTCGGGAAAATCCTCATCCTAGCCAACCAGATAGGCAAACCATTGGCCTGGCGGCCCGCGGTCCAGCCGTCCAAATAGGCCAATTTCACCAGCAGAGCCGCGGTTTGAATGGCATCCAGGCGAAAATTGCTACCGATGATTTTATGATAATACTTGGGCTGGGAGCCGTGCACCCGCAAAACCTTTAACTTGTCATAAAGCTTGGGGGCATTGGTGACCACCATCCCCCCATCCCCCAGGCCGCCCAGGTTTTTGGAAGGGAAAAAACTGAAGCAGCCGGTATCAGCCATGGACCCGGCCCGTTTAATTATTAGGGAGCCATCAGACTGCCGCCAGTCTCTCTGACGGCGCCGAAGGGCCAGGACCTGGGCCAGTTTTCCGGAATCAATATTATAGATTACAGAGTCAATATCAACGAACACCGGCGTTGCCCCCAGCCGGGCAATGGCCCCCGCAGTGGCGAAAAAGCTGTACGCTGTGGTGACCACTTGGTCCCCGGGGCCGATATCCAGAGCCATCAGCGAGATCAGCAGCGCGTCAATTTCGTCCTCAATAGCCTGATATTGGGCTTTGAGGTCCAGCAAAGGCACATGCATAGGTAACAAACCTTTTGGGCGCAGATAATGTGGGTAATTAGAAGCCGCGGCTTTCAGGCCTTAAATATATGTGCCTGGTGATAATCCTTAAAGGCATTCCGGGTGTCCACAATCAGGCGCGCCTGGGCGGCAATCAGCCCGTAGTCATAGGCCGAATGATCGGTCACCAATAACACACAATCGGCCTGTTGTAACACTGCCTCGTTCAGAGGGGTTGAAGTCATATCGAGGCCCGGATAACTACGCATGCCCGTTAAGCGAGGAATGTGAGGATCATTATAGCTCACGATTGCCCCTTCCCGCTCCAGTAAATTAATGACTTTAAGGGCCGGTGATTCACGAAAATCATCAACATCCTTTTTGTAGGCCACGCCCAGCACCAACACCGCCGCCCCTTTCAGCGGCTTGGCAAATTGATTCAAGGCTTCAGCCACGCGCTGTACCACGAAATAGGGCATATAGGTGTTGATCTCCCCGGCCAGTTCAATGAACCGGGTGGAAAAATCAAATTCTCGCGCCTTCCAGGTCAGGTAAAAGGGGTCAATCGGAATACAATGGCCGCCCAGACCCGGGCCCGGATAGAATGCCTGAAAGCCGAACGGTTTGGTTTGAGAGGCCTCGATGACTTCAAAAACATCCAGCCCCATGCGCAGGCACAGCATCTTGAGTTCGTTCACCAGCGCGATGTTCACCGCCCGATAAATATTTTCCAGCAGCTTGCTCATTTCCGCGGCCTGGGTGGAAGACACCGGGATGACCCGTCCCACTACCTGGGTATAAAGGGCCACGCCATGCTCCTGGCAGATCGGGGTCACGCCCCCGACCACCTTGGGAATGGTGCTGACCTGATAGCGCGGATTGCCAGGATCTTCCCGCTCCGGCGAAAAAACCAGATAAAAATCATCCCCCACTTTGAGGTTGCCACTCAGAATCGGCAACAACAATTCCTCGGTCGTGCCCGGATACGTGGTGGACTCCAGGGAAATCAGTTGACCGGGACGCAGGCTGGCGGCAATTAACCGGGCGGTGTGCTCGACAAACCGCAGATCCGGCTCGCGCTTGGCAGTTAACGGGGTCGGGACACAGATAATCAGCACATCGGGCTCACCCAGACGGCTCATATCCTGAGTAGCCTCAAATCTTTGTCCGTCACCCTGTGGTTGCACCAGCTCGGCTAGCCGGCTCGCCGGGATATGCTTGATATATGATTCACCCCGATTCAAAAAGTCTATCTTCTTGGCATCAGTATCAAAACCCAGTACTTTGAAACCCACCTGGGCAAAGCGTAGTACCAGCGGCAAGCCTACGTAGCCTAAGCCAATGATTCCCACCAACGCCTGTTTATCTCTGATTTTGGCGAGCAGATTCACGATAATTTTCCTTCCTTGATAAGTCAGCCCGAAGTACCGAGCTTAATTTTCCGTCCCCAGTCATAGTTAAATTTTCAATTATCATATATTCTTGGAAAAGCAAAACACTAAATGACCTCACCAGGGGCTTGCTTCCCTGAGGTAAATCATTAACAATATAATTAGCCGAACCGTCGCTTATGAGCCTGCGGCTCTCTACCAAAGGTTGAAAAATTGGCTAACCGGCACAGCCCACTCAACTTGCTTCGAACTCTGAACCTTGAACTTGGAACTTTGAACTGCTGTGAGCAACGAAGGAGAGTTTATGGCAAAGCGCCAATGGCTAGAAATCAGGATAGAAATTCCGGAACGGATTCAGGAAGAGGTATCGTTATTTCTGACTGAGTGGAGCGGCCGCGGAGTAATCCTGGAGGACGAGGAAGTCCCATCAAGGCCGGAAGCCAGAACCGGCATTAAGGTCTATTTTCCCGCCGCGGAGTTTGGCCCGCTCCAGGATAAAGAACTGGAACAATATCTAGAACGCCTCAAGTCGCATGGCTACCGTATCGGCCCGGTGGCCCGACGCCTCCTGTGGGAAGAGGATTGGGCCTATACCTGGCAGGCCTACTTCAAACCGCGCAAACTCACCCGCCGGATCGTCATCCGCCCGCCCTGGGAGGATTATCAACCCGCGGCGGAAGAAATCGTGTTGACCATCTATCCCGGCATGGCCTTCGGCACCGGCCGCCATCCCTCCACCCGGTTGTGTCTGGAGGCCATAGAAGAGCTCCTGGAAGCCGGACTGGAACCCATAAGCGCAGGCCGCTGGCAAGCCTTGGATGTGGGCACCGGCACCGGTATCCTGGCCCTGGCCACGGCCCGCTTCGGGGCCCGGGTGCTGGCCATTGATATCGACCCGGAAGCAGTATCCGCTACTCGGAAAAATATCCTGCTCAACCAGCTTCAGGATCTGGTCCGGGCCGAGGATCTAACCCTGGAGTCGATTCGCCAGAAGTTTACGCTTATCCTGGCCAATCTTACCGCCCCCGACCTACAATCACTGGCCGAAGCCTTGGCCGGACGTCTGCAACCTGGCGGCTCACTGATCATCTCCGGCTTTTTGGAGGACGACGTCCCCCGCCTGGTGGCCCATTTCACCGCCCAGGGCCTGCAGCAGACCCGCACCTACAGCCGGGAAGATTGGGTAGCCCTGGTCTTTAACCGCTATTAAAATTATGCCTCTAGTCGGTAAGGTTACGTAAATCATGAATAATAAAACCGCAGACCGCCATCTTGAAAGATTACCCTTATCACTAAGGGGAGGCTATGATAGAATAATTAGTCAGTTACAAAAGCAGAAAACAGGTAGGATCATCACCCGGAGCTTCGCATCTGACTCAGACCAGAGTTAGACATTTTCCCAACGTTTAATAACTCTAGGAGGGAGAGTAACCACCATGAGGGCCATGATGCTGGACTTCCCGGCACCCATTAAGGATCAGCCCTTGCGTTTCGTGGAAGTGCCGCCTCCCGCGCCCGGACCTGGGGAAATCTTGCTGCAAGTCAACTATTGTGGGGTTTGTCATACGGATTTACACACGGTTGAGGGTGAATTGCCGTTGCAACGTCTGCCCATCATCCCCGGACATCAGATAGTCGGGAAGATTGTTGACCAGGGACCGGGAGTCGGCCGTTTTCAGTTAGGAGAGCGAATCGGCCTGGCCTGGCTCAATCAGACCTGCGGACATTGCAAATATTGCCAGAGCGGCCGGGAAAACCTATGTGAATCGGCCCAGTTTACCGGTCTGCACCGCGACGGCGGCTATGCCGAGCTGGTCACCGCGCCCGCCGACTTTGCTTATCGGCTGCCGACGGCGTTATCGGACCTGGCCTTAGCTCCCTTAATGTGTGCCGGTATCATCGGCTACCGGGCCTTAAAGCAGAGCGATCTTAAACCCGGCCAGCGTTTGGGCCTTTATGGTTTCGGGGCTTCAGCGCATATCGTTATTCAAGTGGCCCGGTATTGGGGCTGCGAAGTGCTGGTCTTTACCCGCAGTCCCGGACACCAGGAATTGGCCCGGAAACTGGGCGCGGTCTGGGTGGGAAGAGCCGAGGATACCCCCCCTACCCCACTGGATTGCGCCATCTTGTTTGCCCCGGCCGGAAACCTGGTGCCAGAAGCCTTGCGAGTCTTAGACCGGGGCGGTACTCTGGCCCTGGCCGGGATTTATCTTTCACCCATACCGGCTTTAGATTACGAACAACACCTGTTTTATGAAAAAACCGTGCGCTCGGTAACTGCCAGTACCCGGCAGGACGGCCAGGAATTTCTCCAATTGGCCGCCCAGATCCCGATTCATACTGAAACCCAACTTTTTAAGCTGGAGGAGGCCAACCAGGCCCTGCAACTGCTCAAGGCCGGAAAGATCAACGGTGCCGGGGTGTTGGCGATTAAGCCCTAACTATCCATAATGATAAGGTCATGACAACCAAACCCTAGCGGCGCAAGCATCTCAGGCTTAAAGAATATGATTATTCCCAGAATGGGGCATATTTTATGGCCATTTGTGTAGAAACGCGAAAATGTTTATTGGGAGCTATCGAAGATAGTGATAGGAGTTTAAGTATATATGGAACCATAGCGGCAAATTTTTGGGAAGATCTGATTAACCATTACTTAAATATAGAATTGGACGGCTTCGTGGTAATGTCAAATCATATCCATGGAATAATAAAAATCGTAGGCTCGACCCGGCGGCTCGCCCCTACGAACACGACCAATAAAACTATCAGAAATCGGATTATTAATACAAATGAAAACCATAAAAATTGAAGGCGTCACCCTCCATCTGGCCCATCCTGACGAATTAGACCTGACCTGGGTAGGACAGGAGGAATTGTTGGCCCAGGTGCTGGCCGCCTGGCTGGTGGTGGATGAGCGAGATCTGCCCCTCAATCCTCGGCTGTTGGGTAAACCCGGGGTCGGCAAAACTACCCTGGCCTATGCCGCGGGCCAGAAGCTGGGTCGGGAAGTTTATCTGTTTCAGGCCACCATGGACACCCGGCCTGAGGATCTGCTGGTCACCCCGGTAATTGCCGGTTCCAACAAGATCCAATACATGGCCAGTTCGCTGGTCACCGCCATGCTCCGCGGCGGGGTGGCGGTGATCGATGAGGCCAACCGCATGAGCGAAAAAAGCTGGGCCTCGCTGGCTCCACTGTTGGACAGCCGGCGTTACGTGGAGTCGATCGCCGCCGGCATCAAGATCAAGGCCCACCCCGATTTTCGCATCTGTGTGACCATGAACGACGACGCCTCCACCTTCGAGGTGCCGGAATATATCCATTCCCGGCTCATGCCCCAGATCGTGGTGGATTTCCCCAGCACCGACGAGGAGCGGCGCATCCTGGCTCATAATCTGCCCTTTGCCCCGGATTTTATCCTGGATTACGTGGTCAACTTCCTGCAATTGGCGCACCAAGCCCATGAACGCTTTACGGTCCGGGATGGCATCAACATTGCCCGCTACGCCTTTAAATTGTCAAGCTCATCAACCACGAAAACACGCCGGCACTTAACCAAGGTTTCCGGTCAGGAGATTTTCCGCTCCTGCCTGATCCAGGCCATCACCCAGATTTTAGGGGAGGACGCCCTGGAACATGTCTCCCACTGAGGTCAACCCCCGTCCCCCGGCGTACATCCCCTATCAGGATCTGGCCCTGGTACCCATTTTACACGGCCGTCTGGAATGCGCCCTGCTGGTGCGCCAGGCCTTTGCTCAGTATCAGCCCCAGGCCCTGGCCGTCGAACTGCCCCCCACGGTTCAGGCCGCGGTCCTACGGGCCGTGGCTCGTCTGCCCCTGCTCTCGGTAGTTTATTATGAGGAAAGCGATGGCCGCCTGGTCTATTTCCCCATCGAACCTACCGACCCGCTGATTGAAGCCCTCCGTCTGGCCCAGGAGCATAATTTGCCAGTATATTTTATTGATCGGGAAGTGGAGGGTTACCCCCGCCTCCGTGAGGCCTTGCCCGACCCTTATGCCCTGACCCAGATCGGCCTTCCAGCCTATGCCGAAGCCTACCGGCAAAGTTGCCCGGGCCTAAACGCAAACTGGCCGGACCTGCTGCGGGAGCAGGCTATGGCCTATCACTTACGGGAGTTGCAAAAGCGCTATGCACGTCTGTCGGTCGTGTTCGGGTTGGCCCACTATCCCGGCCTGCTAGAGCAACTAACCCGGCCCCAGGCCCACCCCCTGGAAAAGCGCAAAAGGTCCGGTGTGATGCTGGCCCATCTGGCCGAGGAGTCCAGCCGCGAGATCTTGTCGGAAATTCCATATCTGGCCGCGGCCTATGAGCAGGCCCGCCCGGAAATTCCGCCCGTTAAACTGGATCGCCTGCAACTGCATCAGCAACTCATCACCGAGGCCGTAGTCCGGTACCAAAAAAATCAAGGGGACCCTGTTTCCCCCACGCAACAGGCCCTCCTGCACCAGTTTGCCCGCAATTACGCCCTGATCCAGGGACATCTGACCCCCGACTTCTATCAACTGGTGGTAGCCGCACGCGGGGTCGCCGACGACGATTTTGCTTATGAAGTCTGGGACTTGGGAGCGACCTATCCCTGGCAGTGCCAGGACCCTGGCCTGCCGGTTATCCGACTAAAGGGGGAAGATCTGTTTCTCAACCAGAAGCCCATCCGTTTTCAACGCCGGTTTCGTCAGACCCGACGGCGACTGCTACCCATGCCGGTCCGGACCCGGCCCCGCGAAGACCGACCCGGCCAGTGGCGACAGGCCTGGCGCGGGACCGGTATCTGTTCCTATCCCCCAGAAGATCTGGTGGTCGAAGACTTCGGTGACTTTGCCCGCAAGAAAGCTATGCATACGCTTTCCGAGCAGAATCGGCGGGTTGAGCCATTTACCACTTCCCTTTTAGACGGCATCGCAGTCCGGGAAACCATCCGCAACTGGCATGAACGGGTGATCTATGTGCTGGAAGAACGGCGGGTGCCCGGCAAGGTGGGAGCGGTAGTGATCATCTTTGACCCGGATATTGGCCCGGAAGAAAAATATCCCTGGCGGGTGACCTGGCTGGGAGAACATTCCCAGGAGTCAGATATGGCCTTTTATGCTACTCCGGCCGGCGAGCATCTTGTCGGCCCAGGGATTTCACGTTGTCGGTACGGCGGTTTTATGCTGTCTTACCCACCCTGGCGGCTGTACGAAATCTGGCAGGACGCCTTTTTCGGCATGGCCCGCAGCAAAGCCGAGCGTCTGGTGCTGGCCGCCCTGGATTACAGCCTGGAAAAGCATGTTGCCTATATTGCCGCGCAACCGCCCCGCCGGCGCTGGCTCAACTGGGCCACTCGCTACGGCAAAAAGCTGGTCTATCTGCCGCTCGGCAGCTTCTCGCCGGTAACTTTGAAGAAAATCCAGGTATTCCATGTCCTTGATGGTCAACCGGTGCGCGGCTGGGCCAGGGATTATATCTGGTAAGGAATTGCCCAGGTTAATAACTCAGATATTACTTTGTTTCGCTAGCCATTCCCTGGCAAAATCGGCAAATGTGGCCAAGTCATCGATCTGTTGCAAATTATTATAGACATCATCCCAATCCAAGCGAATATATTCGTGAATCAGGATGTTACCGAATCCTGCCCGCGGAGCTAACTTCCGCGCAAACTTTTATGGTATAACCCCCCAACTCCCCCATTTCTAATAGGACCTCATAATAATTAGTTGGCTTAGAGGCTTGAGTCAGCGATATGCTGCGGTGGTTAATATCCAGGCAACATTGCGCCGCCACTTCCAGATTTCGCTCGACAATGTCACGCAAGTACGGGGCCTGATCAAACTCTTATAATATCCTCTACTACAAACTTTAATGAGGTCTCCTTACTTATTATAATTTAACCGTTGATATGCTTCTAAGCTTTTGCTCAAGCTTAACATCGTATTCTTGGTTGTATTTTAAACAGCAACTGCTGAGACGATATATTTTTTACCGGCAGTCGCGGCAGACGTAGAAATGTTCTACTGGGTCCCCAGTAAGCCGGGCCCAATATTCCAGTTGGGCCAACGGGGCAATATAATTGCCGCAGACATTACAGCGCACCAGCTCGAATTCCCGTCCCCAGATGATGCGTTTGCCGTCTTTTTCGATATAGGGAATGACCTCGGTGGGACAGACAAAGGCACAAGAGCCGCAGCCGATACAGGCGTCGGACGGCTCCAAAAAAGGCGTGGTCACTAGTTTGCCGGGGGTCCGGTTAGCCATGCTGATGGCGCTGACACCGACGATTTCCCGGCAGGTGCGGACGCACAGGCCACAGAGGACACAAAGTTCATAGGGATCTTCACTTTTGAACCGGGATTCATGAATACCCATTTCCGCGGCCAAGTCTTGAATAAGCTTGGCCTTGGGGGCCCGCGCCAACAGTAATTCCAGGACGATGCGGCGGGCTTGCAGGACCTTTTCGGAGTGAGTCTGCACATTCAGTCCGGGCTCGACCGGATAGGTACAAGAGTTGACCAGACGAGTACGGGGATACTCACCGATTTCTACCACACACAAACGGCAATTACCTTCCGAAGGTAATTCGGGGTGGTAGCATAGGGTCGGAATGTCTACCCCGAGTTGTTGGGCAGCCTGCAGCAAGGTATACCCCTGGGGCACCTTGAGGTAGATGCCGTTAATCAGAAGACCTACTTCCTCCATGACTTGCTCCATTTTATCCACATCGCTTTCCGCGGATAAGCATTTTAAGCTCAGTAACCGGTTACTTAATAATAACTAGCTGGTTAGTTGTATGACATATTAAGCCCCTGTTTTTACCCAAAACTAGAAACTCGAAACTGACTTGTAGCTTATCCCGATTAGCTTTCAAATGAGTAATTTTATCCTTTATCCCCTCTCCCCCGCTGGCGGGGGAGAAGGCCAGGGTGAGGGGGACATTTTTGCTCTTTGATCGCAACTTGGTATTATTCCACCTTGACCGCGTCAAATTGGCAGACATCATGACAGCGGCCGCATTTGATGCAGATATCCTGATCAATATGTTGGGCTTCCTTCTTGGGGCCGCTGATCGCGCCCACCGGGCACTCTCGGACACAGGCCAGGCAGGCGGTGCAGGCTTCCGGGTCAATGGTATAGGTAAGTAAGGGCCGACAGACCAGGGCCGGACATTTTTTATCCCGGATATGAGCCTCGTACTCAGCGCGGAAATACTTCAGGGTGGTCAACACCGGATTGGCGGCGCTCTGACCCAACCCGCAGAGTGAGGCGCTGGCCATGGTAGTACAGATTTCCTCCATCAGGGTGATATGCTCTTCCTTACCTTCGCCCGAGGTTATGTCGTTTAAAATATTTAATAACTGTCGCAGGCCCTCCCGGCAGGGAGTACATTTACCACAGGATTCTTCAAACAGAAAGGAAATGAAATAGCGGGCCACATCCACCATACAACTGGTGGTATCCATGACAATCATGCCGCCAGAACCCATGATCGAGCCGACTTCCTGGAGGCTGTCGTAATCGACCGGCAGATCCAAAAATTGCTTGGGGATACAGCCGCCAGAGGGGCCACCGGTCTGCACCGCTTTGAACTCCCGGCCTCCGGGGATGCCGCCGCCCAACTCAAAGATAATCTGCCTGAGGGTGGTGCCCATCGGCACTTCGACCAAGCCGGTGTGATTAACGGCACCCACCAGAGAAAAGACTTTGGTGCCCTTGCTCTTTTCGGTCCCCAGGGCGGCAAACCACTCCGGCCCCATATTGATGATCTCCGGGACATTGGCCCAGGTTTCGACATTATTGATCACCGTAGGCATGCCGAACAGGCCCTTTTGGGCCGGATATGGAGGTCTAGGCATGGGCTCGCCAATATTGCCTTCAATGGAGGCGATCAGGGCCGTCTCTTCACCGCAGACAAAGGCCCCGGAGCCCTGGCTGATCTTGATATCAAAATCAAACCCGGACCTGAGGATGTTGTTGCCCAGTAGACCGAATTCCCGGGCCTGGGCCACCGCCTGAGTCAGGCGCTTGACCGCCAGGGGATATTCGTGACGCACATAGATATAGCCCTGATGGGCGCCAATGGCGTAACCTCCGACAATCATTCCTTCGATTATGGCGTGGGGGTCGCCTTCCATGACTGCCCGGTCCATAAAGGCCCCCGGGTCGCCTTCATCACCGTTACAGATGACGAATTTCACTTCCCCTGGCACCTGGCGACATAACCGCCATTTGCGTCCGGTGAGAAAGCCGGCCCCGCCCCGGCCGCGTAAACCGGAACGTTCCACGGCATCAATAACTTCTTCCGGGGACATCTTGAACAGCACTTTTCTCAGGGTGCGGTATCCGCCCACCACCAAATAATCGTCAAGGCTCTCTGGGTCGATCTCGTCTAACTTGCGTAACACCAGCGGCTTTTGCCCCTGATAAAAGGGAATTTCCGATTTATGCACAGCGGTCTGCCCGCTGTCCGGGTCTTGATAGACCAGACGCTCTACCACTTTCCCGCCGATCAGCGTGGTCTCGACGATTTCCGGCACATCCTCCGGGGTCACTTTCTGGTAAGCAATTTCCTGGGGCCGGAGCAAAACCCGAACGCCGTGCGCACATAAGCCGTGACAGCCCGTGCTTTTCAGGATTACCTTGCCTTGCAGGCCTTTTTCCTGCATCTGCTCCTGAAACGCCCCGGCTACCTCGGTGCTCCCCAGGGGCAGACAACCAGGGCCGCTACAGACCAAAATCTGCTGCTGCTTGGGGTCCCGTTGGGCCCTGATCTGGCGACGATATTCAGTCAGGTGATCTACCGATTCAATCTTAGGCATGACGTTTTCTCGGTTATTCTTTATAGAGTTTCAAGACCTTACTAACTTTATCAATAGTCATTCGAGCATAATATTTATCATCTACCATCATTACCGGGGCCTGCGCACAGGATCCCAAACAGCCCACCGTCTCCAGCGAGAATTGCATATCGGCAGTGGTATAACCCGGTTCGATGCCTAGGTGGCTGGACACCGATTCTAACAGTCGTTGGCCGCCCTTGAGGTGACAGGTGGTTCCCAGGCACACCCGTAACTGGTGACGTCCCTTGGGAATCAGACTGAACATTTTATAAAAGGTGGCAACTGAATAAACCTTGGTTAAGGGCACGTTAAGACGCTGTGCCACCACTTTCAGCTCATCTTTGGGGAGATAGTGATACTGGTCCTGGATATCCTGGAGGATGGGAATCAGATCCTGCGGATAGCCCTCATATTGCGTAAGAATTGATTCGAGTCGCTCGACGTCCATCATTCACCTTCCTCAGTCTGAGATAGGGGAGGAAATTCCGGATAAGGGGCTTCACATTTTTTCAAGAGCAGGTCATAGTGGGCCAGCACTTGGCGTTGAATAAAGTCGATCTCCGGCTCCCGGAGATGTCGGAACCGACCCTGAAGCTTGAGATAATCCTTTACCGGGCGCAGCTTCGGGATATCTATGGTTAAATGATAACGGCCGTCCACCACTTCGTACAACGGGAAGACCCCGGTTTCCACGGCTAGGCGACCCAGTCGCACGGTCAGGTCAGTAGCCGAACGCCAGCCCGTCGGACAGACCGACAGGATATGGATATAGGCCGGACCCGGCGTTTCCACGGCGCGTTTGACTTTAAAGTACAGGTCAAACAGGTAACTGGGGCAGGCGGTGGCCACGTACGGGATGCCGTGCGCCACGGCAATGGCCACCATGTTCTTTTTCCAGGTGGCCTGGCCAATGCTGCGCTTGCCCGGCGGTGAGGTGGTAGTCATGGCCCCGTAGGGGGTGGAGCTGGAGCGTTGGATGCCGGTGTTCATATAAGCTTCGTTATCCCAGCAGATATAGGTGAAATCATGGCCCCGTTCCATGGCCCCGGACAGAGCTTGCAGGCCGATATCGCTGGTGCCGCCGTCGCCAGCCATCGCCACCACTTTGGGAGGGCGACCGGGAAGCTTCCCCTTGCGGGCCAGAATCTTGTAACCGGCCTCCAACCCCGAGGCTACCGCCGCGGTATTTTCAAAGGCCACATGGATCCAGGGTTGGACCCAGGCAGTCTGCGGAAATCCGGAGGAGACGATCTCCATGCACCCGGTGGCATGAGCGATGACTGCGTCCTTGCCAATAGCCTTACAGACCCACCTGACGGCCAGGGCTTCACCACAGCCTTGACAGGAACGATGTCCGCCCACAAAATACTCTTCTTTGGGCAACAGGCGTGAGGCGTAAACATCGTATTTTTGGCTGCTAGCCACATCGAATTTATCCATCAGCCTCGCACTCCATACATATAAAATTCTTCACTGGGTTCCTGTTCAGCTTCAGCCTGGGCCTGAAAGAAAATCTCTTTAAAGGCTTCCGGCGGCACGTCCCGCCCGCCCAAGCCAATAACATAGCCTAGCACTTTGGGGTGCGGCACCACCGGATAGAGGACGCTGCGGACTTCCGAAAGTACCGGCCCCCCGGCCCCCCCCACCGACAGGGCCCGATCACAAACGATCACTAATTCGGCGCCGTAGACTGCTTCCCGTAGGGCGGCAAAAGGAAAGGGCCGCCACAGGCGCAGCTTCAACAGACCTACGGGTTGCCCCGCAGCCCTGAGTTCGTCCACCGCGATTTCGGCCACTTCGCTCAAACAACCCATGGTTAACAGCAGAATCTTGGCACCATCGGTTTTATAATGTTCTACCGGATGATATGCTCGCCCGGTAAGCTGACCCCACTCCTGCCAAACTTTCATAATCTGGTCATAGGAGTTCATCAGAGTTACCTGATGCTTCATCTTAAACTCCGCAAAAACCTCGGGCATGCCAAAGGCCCCCATGGTCACCGGTTTTTTGGGGTCCAGTTGATGCCAGGGGGAATAAGGCGGTAAGAAGCGATCGACGGTGTCCTGATCGGCAAACTCCAGGGCCTCCACCACGTGGCTGAGAATAAAGCCGTCCAGATTGACGATCATCGGTAACAGCACCCGGCGATGTTCAGCAATCTTAAAGGCCATGATGCTATGATCGAAGGCCTCCTGGCCGTTCTGGACAAAGACCTGAATCCAACCAATATCCCGCGCCGCCATAATATCGCTATGATCGTTCCAGATGCTTAACGGACCAGAGAGGGCCCGGTTAGCCACGGTCATCACGATGGGAAAGCGCATGGCCGAGGCAATGAACAAGATCTCATGCATCAAGGCCAGACCCTGAGAACTGGTGGCGGTATAGGTCCGGGCCCCGGCAGCGGAAGTCCCGATACAGGCGCTGATGGCGGAATGCTCGGATTCCACATTAATAAATTCCGCCTCCAAATCGCCGTTGGCCACCAGACTGGAGAGATGCTCCACAATGTGAGTCTGGGGGGTGATGGGATAGGCGGCGATGGCCTCGGCCCGGGCCAATTGCACCGCATGGCTGACGGCCAAGGAGACCTCGATGCCCACGCGTTTAGCCATCACTCTTCCTCCGTTACCATGCTGATGCAACCGATGACACATTCCCGGGCGCAGATGCCGCAACCTTTGCAATAATCGAGGTTAACATCAAAATAACCCCCCTCTTCCTCGATAATCGCCCCTTCCGGACAGACCGTCCAACAGACCCCGCAACGGATGCAGTGGCTTTTGGTCCATACCGGATGTTGTGACTTCCAATCCCCTACTTTATAATCCCGGGCACTTCCCGGTTCCCTAAGTATTCCACCCAGCTCGATTTCTTGCCAAGTGAAGTCCTCCAACGGCTTAGTCACGGTCGGGCTTCCTCCACCACGGTTTTTTCATAGGCTGCTTTTAAGGCGGCAAAATTCTTGGCCGCCATGGCACCGAAACGTTCTCGCAAGGGGTGCTCTAAAGAATCTACCTTGACCACTCCGGTAGCCCTAATTAAGGCCCCCAGCATAGTAGTATTGACGATCAACACCCCCAATACCTCGCGGGCAATATGATTGGCATCCACCAAAGCCAGGGTATGTTTAAAACCATATTCCTGCCGAGCTTCGGCTAAAGATTTGTTGGTATTGAGGATAACGATGCCATTAGTTTTGAGGTCGGCGGTAGGCTTCTGAATCCGGATCAGACTGGGATCCAAAATAGTCACCACGTCCGGCTGAGCGATTTTGCAACGCAAACGTATATGATGGTCATCGATGCGCAGGAAAGCCAACACCGGCGCGCCCCGGCGTTCCGGCCCAAAGCTGGGGAAGCCTTGGGCAAACTTACCTTCCTCAATGGCGGCCAGGGCCAAAAGTTCCACCGAAGTCACTGCCCCTTGTCCGCCCCGGCCGTGGAATCGAATTTCTAACATGTATCGGCCTCCTCCCCTGGGATGGCGTGCGATCCTGCGAAAGCCATTGTTTAAGATTAATATGCTTAACCCGGAGTGTCAAATAAAATATTGCCTGAAAAATGAGATTTTGCTTGGAACAATTGGACTTTTAATTTAATAAGGACTGCTCAATATGAACTTAAGTTCTTATATAACCTGCCCTGATACCCCAGGCAAGGGTAAATCGGCTGTGGCCCATTCACGATAAATGTGAATTTTGGCCCAACCGCCCTAAGTCTCTCTCTCCTGAATAACCGTTTCCATGTAAGCCATCTGGAGGGCCGCAAAAATTTTTTTGCCCCCGGACCCCAGCCGTTCCATTAGCAGCGGTTCAAGTGATTCCAGGCGCACTGCCTGGGTTACCTTGATAACCGCACCCAACATAGGAAAGTTAACCAGGGGAGTACCCAAAATTTCTTGGGCGATCTGGTCGGCCGCCACCACTCCCAGCGTTGCCTGACACCCATAGGCCCCCCGGATTTGGCTGGGTGCTTTGCTGGTATTCAGGATCACGATACCGGTGGGCTTTAAACCCTTGGTAACCTCACGGTGGGCTAATAAACCTTCATCCAGGACTACTATCAGATCGGGCTCCTCAATTTCAGTGTTAACCGTAATCGGCTGCTCATCCACCCGGGCAAAACCCCGAACCGAAGATTCTTTAGAGGAGGAACTACGCTTGGTAAATCCTTGTGCATACTTACCCTCGGCCCGGGCTGCCAGAGTAAGTAGTTCAACCGCGGCTTCCAGCCCCTGCCCCGGCCGCGCATGAAATCGCATCTCTAACATAAATCAACTTCCTCGCTGGTTCCTGGAGCCAAACCTATCGCCATAAGGGGATAGTTTAAAATTCCCGGCGGTAATTGTCAAATTAAATCCACGTAATCGGTATCAAGGAAAACCAAAGAGTATTTTTCCTCTAAATTAAGTTTAAATTTAACCAGTTATTGATTATTTTGCAAAAGCCGATTATTTGGCTTGACCTTCGACGGCCGGCCAATTATAAAACACTTATGAGCCGATTATTAGTCGTTGGCTAGCAAACTCAGATCTGGCTGACGGCCCCAGGAGAGAAATGAGTGAAGATCTGTAGAACTTGTCGTTACTGGACTTGGAAATTCAAGGGGTTCTGCTATCGACAGAACCGCGGCGTCGGTCAGTTTTGGAGTTGTGCAGAATGGGTGGAAGATCCGCCTTTGCACGAATCCCAAGAGGACTACAGCCACCATTCCTATTTCCTGCCGGGCATCTCCGGTCAATCAAAGCTGGCTAATCAGAGCTGAGGGGGCAACGTGCAAGAAGTCATATTTGCTGCGATCACTGAAGGCGTATATGTGGTCACCAGCCGAGACCAGGATAAAGTCAACGGCATGACCGCCGCCTGGGTGGCACAAGTGTCCTTCAAGCCGCTGTTGATCATGGTGTCCATTGCCTTCACCCGCTATTCCCATGAATTAATCAAAAACAGCGGTATTTTTGCCATCAATGTGTTAAACGACGAGCAAGTGGACCTGGGGAAACGCTTCGGCTATAAGAGTGGCCGCCGCGTCGATAAGTTCGCCGGCCTGGCCTATGACACGGCCGTTACCGGGGCCCCCATTCTTCCCGAGGCCTATGCCTATCTGGACCTGAAACTGGTTCATACCTACCCGGCCGGTGACCATGACCTGTTCATCGGCGAGGTAGTGGACGCCAAGATCCTTCACCCTGAGGCTAAGCCCTTGATTTTTAAGGCAAGTACATTTTTTTAAAATATTGCTCGACTTTTCACAAGTTTTATGTTAGGGGAAAGTTATCAATAGCAGGTCACCGAAGAAGGGTGATAGCTAGCTGGAGGGGAGACCGCTAGCTCATGTCAGAATTACGGGATGTGGGAATAATCTGTATTAACGGCAAAATCAAGGGCGTCTGCCAAAACTGTCTGTGGCTGGAATGGGATCATACCCTGAACAAATGCGTTAACCAAGGAACCAGCGTCTGTCGCCGGCACTGGAGTAACAAACGAACTTCACCCACCGACCAGGAAGTTTTAAAGGTGGCCGGGACCTAACCTGGCGCAAACGGCTCTATTAAAGTGTAATTTTCAAGACTTGTCCAGGCAACATCTGTATCAAGACATAATGTGCACGGACCAAAAAGTATTTTTAAAATCCCCCCTGATGTCCATTAAATTAGGTCATCTTAGTTATATCAATGCCTAAACCCCAAGTGAGTAAAAAATCAGTAAACGCTTTCTCCCTGTTGTTGATAAAGGAGCCCGTAGAGCCCGTAGGGCGGGAAAGCAAAGCACATCCCGCCTTATGATTGCGATAGCAAGGCCTCGGCCCGCAGCCGTTGGCTGAGCAGGTGGGCTTCCCGTAACGGCAAGGGCAGGCGGTATTTGCCCAGACATTGCTTCACTATCTCCAGGGTTTCGGTCATCGTAATCAGATTGCCCGGCGATAAGTAAAGGGGTTTACAGTTCCGACGGGAGCGCAGGACCACACCGATGGTCTGCCCCTGCCACTCTAAAGGGCTGACGCTGCCTTTCTCCCTCCCTAGTTCCCTAAACGTGCCGATCAGGCGGCTCTTGGCGCAGCCGATGGTGGGCATTTCCACCAATACCCCTAAATGGGTCGCTAAGCCCAAGCCTCGGGGATGGGCAATCCCCTGACCATCAACTAGGATAACCTCGGGCCGGTGACGGACCTGCTCCAGGGCTTTAATCAAGATGGGAATTTCCCGGAAGGACAGCAGGCCGGGAATATAGGGAAATTGTTGCTCGCCGATGGCCCCTACTTCTTCAACTATTTCTAAATCCGGCAGCGACATGACCACCACGGCCCCGTACAGCGCCGCACCGACTTTATCATAAGCCACATCGACCCCGGCTACCAGCCGTGGCGGGGCCGCCAGGGGAATCAGTCTCACCTTCCCCTGGCAGGCCTGTTGACAGGCTACGGCCTGTTGATAATTAGTGGGCCAAGTGGAGGGCAACATCTGAAAGCTGATCATTCCTGGACCAGTTCGGCGCTATAGATAAAGGCCCCGTCCCGGCGCTCAAGGTTACCGTTTTTATTTTCCAAAATCCAGCCGCTCTGTTTCTTGCCGCCAAAGGGCAGCCGCAACGGTGTAAAGGTAAAGTCAGGATTTTCATAGACCATCCCAAAGCTCTGTTGTAGCTGCTCCATAAACTCCGCGGTAAGCGTGCCAAAAATCGATACCGCAAAGGGATATTGGGTCTGTTGCAGATGGTCTAGGGCTTGGGCGTCGTCCGCAACCCGGATGAGGGCCAGAAACGGGCCGAACATTACCAGATCCGGCACCTCCGGCACTTCCACCAATAAGGGCCAGATCCATTCGCCCTCCAGACGCGGCGGCACCAGGTACCGGGGCTCGGCAATGACCTCAAGACTCTGGGCCAGCAACCGCCGGGTGCGTTCCACTTTGATGGGGCCGATCCAGACTTCGGGATCCTGCGGCTCCCCCACCTTTATGGCAGCCAATTGATCCAAGATGGCCGATTTTACCCGGTCATAAATCTCAGTATGGATATAGGCTTTTTTTATCGTAGTACAATACTGGCCGCCGTTGATAAAGGCCCGCCGGACCAGATAACGGCATGCCTGAGCAATCGGGGCATCAGCCAACAGCACTGCGGCCGGCATGCCGCTGGGCCCGGCAAAAAACAGCTTATCAAAATTCGCCGCGGCCTGTTCATAAATAGCCCCGACCTCTGGCCCCCCGGAGATAAACAACACCCGGACCTCGGAGTCGGTGACGCACTGGCGGCCAAATTGGGGATTATCCTGTCCCATTACCGGCTCAAAGACCGAAAACGGCCGCACCACTTCGGCCACCAGCTGCGCGGTCCGGGGCGTCTGGGATGAAAAGCTGAACCGGAACCGGTTACCGCCTAAAATTGCCGCCCCGCCGACCCGGGCCAGCATGACCAACGGGGCGTCATAAGGAAAAATTGCCGCCACCGTGCCATAAGGGGCCTTTTCGGCGACATAAGGAATCTCCACCGACATGCTGCACAAATGCTTAATGGCCATGTCCAGTTCAATATTGCCGATCTGATAAGGGGCGCCGATGTCCTCGGCTTCCGCGACCACCAAGTCATCCCGCCGCTCGGCCAATCTCTTTGCCAGTTGGGCTAAAATTTCTATCCGGGCTTGAATGTCCATCATTAATTATCTGACCTCAATTATCAGTGCCTTCCCCACCGGTCGCGTCTTGATCGATGGTTAAGGTGGTTCCATTATAACCTATTTTTGTGTGGTTGACCTCACCAAAGTTAGATCTGGTTAGATCGGGTTGGACTTGTGTTCTACCTTGACGACCAAATAATGTAGGATTACACTGTGAACCAAATTTTCAGCAATGCAAAATTCATGGCTGCCAAAACCGAAGTATTAAAATTGTTCCGATGTTCTGACCTGCCCCCGTTACTATCCGGGGTAATCGTTCTGTGGCTCGGCACGCTGTTGGCCCCGGTGCAGGGCTATGCCTGGCGATGGGCGGTGGCGGAGTTTGCCACCCTGGCGCTGATCGCTTTGATGTTGGTTTTTTTTTGGATCAGAGAACTATATGGCACTAAGTCCCAGACCCGGCCCGTGGCCTTAGCCATTTCCGGCTTTCCCGAGGATGTGCCCTGGTGCCTGACCGGCCTGGTTTCCCGAGCTACGCTTACCAAACTGTCATACAGTGCGGCCGCGGTGGCCGTTCTCAGCGGCTTGATCCTGCAATTTTATTTCCAGACCGGCGACTGGACCATGGCCCTGGTGGTAGTGGCCCTGCTCGGCGGTTATGCGGCCGCAGCCCCGCCGGTAAGATGGGGGTCGCGGCCGGGCAGCGCTCTGGTAGCCGGAGTCGCGCTGGGCTTATTGCCTTTAGTGGCCGGTTTTTACCTCCAGAGCGGGCATTGGGCCAGTGAACTCTTTCTGTTTGCCCTGCCGCTGATGGCCTCCGGCGCCTGTGTTTATCTGAGCCAAGAATTTCGGGATTATGCCACCGACTGGCAAGCCGGTCATCGGACTCTAGTGGTCCGATTAGGCCCGATCGGCGCTGCCTTGGTCTATACCCTGGCCAATATCCTGGCCATTATCGGCATGGTTTTAATTATTCTCTTCCCTGCCACTCCCCTACCCTATCACCAAGGCTTGTGGCTCATCATCCTCCTGGCAGTGATCAATCAGGAGATGGTCAAGCGCCGCAAGTACAAGGAGCCGCGGGGGCAGACCATGCTGTGGCGGCTGACCGGACTGGTCAATATCTCTATGGAAATCTGGTTTCTGATCATGGCAGGGGCGCGACTCTGAAGCGCGGGGTGGCCGAAGATGAGCCGAGTCGGAAAGCAGGGCCGGGCAAGCCTCAAACTGGTTGCATCCTCAACTAGTTAATGGCATAATTTATATTATGCAGGCCAAACCAACGCGCAAGACTGGACACTACCGCTGGGCATTTAAAGCCTTGGCGCTGGCCCTAATGCTGGCTTTAGTGCCGGGCTGTCAACTGGCGCCGTCCCAGATTTATATACCGTTGGCCTATGGCCTGACCGGCTTATGCATTGCACTGTTGATTTACCCCTCGGTAAGTGCGGCCATCATTGGCCTGGCCGCCGGGGTGGTGCTGGGCGCCGCCGTATATAATAATTCCCTTAAAAGCAAAATAGTGGAACGCTACGAGCATCCGCCCTCGCCCTCGGCCCCATGAATTTGGCGCGGTATTGATAAAATTGCCATCTAAAAGCTCCATCCA
>Ga0164318_10000763_pt1 | contig 26283 bp, 25 predicted proteins | sample GuaBasSedimGuay9_FD_113734 | JGI IMG/M metagenome (GOLD analysis project Ga0164318, IMG submission 113734) | Subseafloor sediment microbial communities from Guaymas Basin, Gulf of California, Mexico - Guay9, Core 4571-4, 0-3 cm | ecosystem: Environmental > Aquatic > Marine > Hydrothermal vents...
GCAATGATTTTTTCTTGAGGAACCTCATCCTTAGTTACCAAAGCGGTTAAAAATACAATAGGAATATCTCGAGTTAAAGGATTTTCTTTTAAGTTTTGAGCGATTTTTCCTCCCGGCACATCAGGCATGACAATATCAAGAAGAATTAAATCAGGTTTATACTCTTTGGCAGCATTAAGTGCATTCGCTCCTTCATTTTCTATTTTCACCTCATATTTCCCGGTAAGTTCTAAATTCATCTTTACCAATTGAGCAAAGTCTTTCTCATCATCAACTATTAAAATTTTTTTCTTCATTATTACTCCTTTTTAGCTACTTTTAATCCCACAATTACTTTTGTTCCTTTGCCTACCTGACTTTTTATTTTAATTAAACCTTTATGAAGATTTATTATTCTGTAAGAAACAGCTAATCCTAAACCTGTTCCTCCACAAGCAAGTTTGGTGGTAAAGAAAGGCTCAAATACTTTTTTTAAATTTTCCTCAGTAATTCCTACTCCTGTATCCTCAACCTCAGCGATAGTAGTATCCTCTTGAGGCTCAAAGTTTTTTTTATATTCTTCTCCAAATATATTTGCTACTTCTTTAGCACTTGTATCATAACTACGAATAAATATCTTTCCTTTATGAGGAATAGCTTGCACAGCATTAAGAAGAATATTGATAAATACTTGTTCTATTTTTGGTCGGTCTACTAAGACTTTATTTTGTGAATGTAATTCTTTTATAATTTGGATATTTTCAAATTTAAGTTTCTGATTTACCAAAGTTAAAGCTTCTTCTAAAATAGAATTAATATCATCTGGTTTTATATCAAGCCTTTTTACTTTAGAATAATTTAAAAGCAGTTGAATAATATTATCCGCCCTTTTTACATTTTCCCTTATCATTTCTAATACTTTTTTTGCTTCTTGAGGAATTTGGGTGAGTCTTTTTTCTAAATAATCTACTCCTTGAACAATTACTCCTAAGGGATTTTTCACCTCATGCGCTACACCGCTGGCGATTTGCCCGATAGCACTTAATTTTTCTGCCTGAATAAGCATAGATTGAGTTTTTTCTAATTCTTCTCTTTTTCTTATGAGATCCTCAATCACATTTAATAAAGCAAGTTGAGAAGATTCCATTTCCTGATGGACTTTTCTTAGAATTTTCCTTCTTTTTTTCTCTTCTTCAATAAGAATATGGGTAATCGTTGCTTCTTTTTGTTTTTCTGCAAGAGAAAGTAAATGGCGTATATCTTTAAAAAGAAGTATTATCTCTTTTTTGCTGTTATATTTTATAGCAGATATACTTAAACTAAAAGGAATAATTTTTCCTTCTTTTGTTTTTAAATTTATTTGATAATCAGAAAGAGAATCTTCTTTTACAATTTTCTTCCATAATTCTTGAAAAAGTAAATCATTCTCCCATAAAAAAGAGAGAGATTTATCTTTTATCTCTTCTTCTTTATATCCCAAAGTTTTTTCTCCTACCTGATTAATACTTTTTATTCTCCCTTCTTCATCAGAGATGATCAAGATGTCTTTTAAACTTTGAAGAATCATCTGCATGTAAGAGTTTATCTTTTGAGTTTTTTCTAAATTACTTTTAAGTTGAGCAATTAAAGAAGAGGTATAGTCAATACTTTCTGCAAAAGAAACTTTTTCTTTTTTTAAGTGAGGAAGAGAATTTTGGACAATTTCTTTAAGTTTTTTAAGTTTCTTTTCTAAATTTTTATAAAGAAACATCACTTTTCTTTTAATTCTTTACTTTCTTTAGCTATTTCCGGAATTCTATATTTTTTGGGCCTGCCCAACTCTTCTAATAAAGAATTTATTTCTTCTTTAAGGCGTATCATCTCTAATTCTCTATCTATCATTACATGATGGAATCTTTCTAAATATTCGGTTTTTTCTTTTATTTCTTGGTGAGCATCTTCCAACTCTTTTATTCTTTTTCTTTCTAAATCTCGTTTAGCCTTTATTATTGCTAATTCTTTATCTTTCTCCATAAGTTCTCTGATAAGGCGCAAATCTCGCCCTATCCCAATTGCTCCAATAATATTTCCTTCTTTATCTATTAAAGGCGAACCATTGAAGTTGAAAGGAATTTTTTTACCTTCTTTGCTTATTAAATTCAGCTCTAATCCTAATATATTCTCGCCTTGTAAAGCTTTTTCTACTCCTTTTTTTAAACCTTCTTCCAGATCTTCTTTGGCTATTATTTTACTTATATGTTTATCTTTTAATTCTTCTTCTTTATATTCTAAAATTTCCTCAACTGCTTTGTTTACCTTAGTTATATTTCCATTTTTATCTAATACAATTACAACATCAATCTGACTATTGAGAATATTTTCCATCTTTATTTTAGCTAATTCTAATTCTTGATGAGTCTTTTTTAAAATTTTGATCATCTCATTGAATGAGGAAGCTAATTTTCCTATTTCATCAGAACTTACAATTTCCACTTCTTTATCCAATTTTTTGTTTTTAATAATATCCTCTATCCTAAGATTTACCTTTTCTATGGAATCTAAAAGATAACCTGTGGTAATTTTGATGAGAAAAAAAATTACACCTATTAGAAAAAAAGCAAAAAGGATTATAGAGAGGTCAAAATAGCCGGTTTTTCCAAAATAGAAAAGAATTATATAAAGAATTCCCAATACTGTCAGAGAAAAACTACCTAAAAGAAATTGTTTTTTCAGGTTAAATCCTTTTTTATAAAAAGAAATACCAAAAAAGATAAGAAGAGAATTAAGTTTGCGAGAAAGAATAAAAATGAGAGGAATGCTGATAAAAAGAGTTACCAGTTGAGAAGATATTTCAACAAGGAGAAGGTTATCACTTAAAGGAGGGTTTTTATGGGTAGTTAAGTAATACCCTACCAATGCTGAATTTCCTCCATAAAGAGCATAAATTATTTCTGCAATAAGACATTTTAAAGGAAGAGTATAGATAATTTTTTGTACTTTTTTCTTCTCTTCTTCAGATGCTTTTTCTGACACTTTTTCTATTGAGGAAAACCAGTGAAGAGTGAGCTTATAGATTATAAAAATATAAACTACTATGTAAGGTATCCATCCTATTGCCCCTTGAAAAAGTAATTTTTTCCACTCCTCAAGCTCAACCAATTCACATCCTAAAATAGTAATAAACCACAAAAGGGGAGGAAGGGTAAAAAGGAGAAAAACAATTCCCAAGGTAGATTTTTTTATTTCCTTCACTTTTTTACTTTCCCTAAAAAATTATACAAAACTGAGAAGAGAAAAACAAGAATTTATGATAAAATAATTGCTTGAGGAAAAAAAATGTGATATAAATAAGAAATTTAAAAGGCGAGGGTGGCGGTAACAGCTCTTGTTCGCAAGAACAAGCTTTTTAAAAATAGTCGTTCCCGCAATGATAAAGAAGAAAAGACAAGTCTGGGAAGGATATTGAAAGGCAAGAAATGAGAAATAGAGCATATGCGAGGGTGGCGGAATTGGCAGACGCACTAGCTTGAGGGGCTAGCGGTTGAGAAACCGTAGGGGTTCAAATCCCCTCCCTCGCAGGTAGAGATGAAGATAGTAGTCTGTGTAAAGCAGGTTCCTGAAACCACAGAAGTAAAGATTGATCCTAAGACTAATACTCTTATCAGAGAGGGAGTTGCCTCAATTATTAATCCCTTTGATATGTATGCGATTGAGGAAGCAATTCGTTTAAAAGAAAGGTATAATGGAATAACTTATGTAATTACTATGGGGCCTCCTCAGGCAGAAGAAGTTTTGCGAGAAGCTCTCTCTATGGGAATAGATGAGGCGATTCATTTGTGTGATAAATCCTTTGCCGGCTCAGATACCTGGGCAACAAGTTTAGTATTGGCAAAAGCAATAGAAAAGATTAAAGATGTAGATTTAATAATCTGTGGGAAGCAGGCTTCTGACGGAGATACAGCACAGGTTGGTCCCGGAATTGCTGCTCATCTTAATTTACCTCAGGCTACCTATGTAAGAAAAGTTAGAGAAATAGATTTAGAAAAAAAGGTTATGTATGTGGAGCGTCTTCTTGAGGGAGGATATGAGGTATTAAAAGTGGAGCTTCCTGCTCTTGTAACTGTAGTTAAAGAGATAAATGAACCGCGTCTTCCTTCTTTACGAGGGAAGATGCGTGCCAAAAGGCAATCTATACCTATTTGGAGGCATAAAGATTTAGGATTAAAAGAGGAAGAAGTAGGATTAAAAGGTTCCCCAACTCAAGTAGTAAAGATATTTACACCACCTCCACGAACAAAAGGAAAGATTTTTGAAGGAGATGTGGAGACTTGTGTAGATAAATTAGTATCTGAGCTTAAGAAAATTTTATGAGTAAAGAGGCAATAAAAATTATAGAGGAAAAATGCACAGGTTGTGGATTATGTGTAAAGGCATGTTCATTTTCGGCTATTTCTATTGTTAAAAAGAAAGCAGTTATTGATTTGGAAAAATGCAATCTCTGTGGTACCTGTAAAGAGGTTTGCAAATTAAAAGCAATTGTTATTTTTAAACCAGAAGTAGTAAAGACAAAAAAATTAGATGAATATAAAGGAGTTTGGGTATTTGTTGAGGAAGAAGATGGAGAAATAGCGGGAGTTTCTTATGAACTTTTAGGTAAGGCAAGGCAGTTAGCTTCTGATTTAGAAAGTGAGGTTGTAGCGGTATATTTGGGATTTAATATAAAAGAAAAAGCAAAAAGATTATTTTCTAAAGGTGCGGATAAAGTTATTATAGTAGAGAAAGAAGAATTAAAAAATTTTATTGCTGAAAACTATGCTAATATAATTTCTTATCTTATAAAAAAGTATAAACCAGAGATCTTTCTTGCTGGAGCAACCTCCCAGGGAAGGTCTTTGGTATCGCGTATCGCGATAAATATTCATACAGGACTGACTGCTGACTGCACTGGTTTAGATATTGATAAAGAGAAAAGATTTTTAATTCAGACACGCCCTGCTTTTGGAGGAAATATTATGGCTCAGATTATTACCCCTAATTTTAGACCCCAGATGGCAACAGTTAGGCACAAGGTTATGAAAGAAATAGAAATAGAAAATAAAGAAGGGGAAATAATTGAGGAAGTGATAGATGATAACTTTATTGATAAGAGAATAAAGTTTATTGATTTTATTCGGGATGTTACTTCTACAATAGATCTAACTGAGGCAGATATTATTGTTTCCGGAGGAAGAGGTTTGGGAAAAAAAGAAAATTTTAAGTTAATTGAAGAATTAGCAGGAGTTTTAAAAGCAGCGGTGGGAGCATCGCGTGCAGCGGTAGACAGTGGCTGGATTCCTTATTCCCATCAGGTAGGACAAACCGGAAGAACTGTTGCTCCCAAAATATATATTGCCTGTGGGATTTCTGGTCAAATTCAACATCTTGTAGGAATGCAATCTTCAAAATTCATCGTTGCCATAAATAAAGATCCTGAAGCTCCTATCTTTAAAGTTGCTGATTTTGGTATAGTGGGAGATTTATTCAAAATAGTTCCTCTTCTTACAAAAAGACTTAAAGAAGAGTTAAAAAAATAATGTATCTTAAGTCCTTGGAACTTTTTGGATTTAAATCATTTCCAGAAAAAACAATTCTTAAATTTGAGCCAGGAATTGTGGTAATTGTAGGGCCTAATGGTTGCGGAAAAAGCAATCTTTTGGATGCGATAAAATGGGCTTTGGGAGAGCAAAGCCCTAAGTCTTTGCGCGGTTCTAAGATGGAGGATGTAATTTTTAATGGTACTGAGAATTATCCTCCCCTAAATTATGCTGAAGTTACGTTAGTTTTTTCTAATGAGGATAAATACCTTCCTATAGAATATGAAGAAGTAAGTATTACTCGTCGGCTGTTTCGTTCTGGAGAAAGCCAATATTTTCTCAATAAAACCCCTGTAAGATTAAAAGATATTCAAGATTTGCTTTTAGGAACCGGAATTGGTGAGACAACCTACTCTTTTATTGAACAGGGAAGAATTGAGGTTTTCTTAAATTATAGGCCGGAAGAGAAAAGACTACTTTTTGATGAGGCAAGCGGAGTTATTAAATATAAAGAAAAAAGAAAGGAAAGTTTTAAAAAATTAGAGGAGACAGAAAGCAACTTAATGCGTTTAGAGGATATTATTGGGGAAATAAGGAGGCAGAAAGAATATTTAGAGAAACAGGTAGAGAAAACAAAAAGATATAAAGAAATAGAGAGTCAATTAATAGAAGTAGAGAAAAAAATTGCTTCTTTAAGATATAAAGAGATAGAGAAAAAAATAAATGAGATTTTAGAGGAGATAAAAATTTTGAAAGACGAAGAGGAGAGAGAAAATAAATCTTTAGAAGAGTTTAAATTTGATTGTGAGAAATTGAATGAAAAGTTAGATATTTTAAAAAAAGATATGGAGAAGTTGAATTCACAAAGCCTTTCCTTAGAATCACAGAAAAAAGTTTTAAAAAATAAAATAGAGTTGAATAAAAGACATATAAACGAAATTGAAGAAAGAATAAAAGAGATAGAGAAAAGAGAGGGAGAGATAGAGAAAGATTTGTTCAAACAAGATGAAAAGATAGCAAAAGAGAAAGATTTTTTTTCTTCATGGGAAAGGCAAAAAGAGAATTTGAAGGAGATGATAGAGAAGCTGAAAGAGGAGAGAGAAGAGAAAGAAAAAGAGAAGAAAGAACTGGAGAGAGAAACGGTAAGAAAGAAAGAGGAAATACTTTTTAAAGAAAGTGAGAAAGTAAAAATTAATAATCAATTGATTGAGATAGATACTCATTTTAAAAGTCTTTGGGCAAGAAAAAAGCGTCTTTTTATTGATCAGGAGAAACTGAATGGATTTTTTAAAGAAAAGGGAGAGAGTTTAAAGAAGCAAGAAGAGGTATTAAGCAATCTAAAAAAAGATTTGGTTCAGCTTATTCAGAAGAAAGAGAAAATGGAGAAAAATTTAAAGGAGCTTGAAGAAAAAGAAAGGGAAGTTTTGAATAAGAAATTTAAAGAGGAAAAAGAATTAGCCCAGTTACATTTTTATAAAGAGTTTTTAAAGAATTTAGAGGTAAATAGGATGAATTCTTTTTCAGGCAGAGTAAAGATTATTTTTAAAGAGTTACCTTTCTCAGTAAATAGAATTTTTGCTTCCTTAGATAAAGAAAGATTTTTAAAGGAAAAAGATGAGTATATTTATGAGACAGAGGCTCAATTTATCTTTTTCCATGAAAAAGAAACGGAGAAGAATATTACAGTTTTAGAAAAAAATTTAAGAGAGTTAGATTCTGAATTAGAAAGAATTTCTTGCCAGAAGAGAGAATTGAGTGGATTGTTGAAAAGAAAGATAGACGAGGTTGTTGGTAAAGAAAAGATAATAGGAGAGAAAGAAAAAGAGAAGGAAAATATTGCTCAGCAGTTTTTAAGGATTAGAGAAGAAAAAGATTTAAACGAAACAGAGATAAAAGAAGTTGAGGAAGAAGTAGAAAAAGTTGAGGATAGAAAGATGATATTGGTAAAAGATAAAGAGAAGATAGAGGAGGAGTTAGGTAATTTGAATAATTTTTTAAAAGAAATAGAGAAAAGAAAAGAATCCTTAGTTTTACAAATCAATGAGCAAGATAAAGAAAGGATTAAAAAAGAGGCAGAGTTAGAATCTTTAAGCAGGAGCAAAGAAGAAATGTTAAAAAGACAGGCTCTTTTAGAAGAAGTGAAAGAGCGTCTTTTACAGGAGAAAGAAAATATAGAAAAGGAGAAAAAAGAGAGGAAAAATCAGATAGAGGAAGTAAAAGAAGAAATAAAAAAAGCTGAAGAGGAAATTTTTAAAATAGAGGAGAAAATAAAAGAGTTAGAGATAGAAAAGAATATATTTGAGGAGAAGAGAGTTTCCTTAGAGGAGGAGATTAATCAATTAGAAAAGAAATTGGAGACAAAAAGAGAGGATTTGCAGAAGATAAAAGATACACTTTATGAAAAAAAATTAAAGATAAATAACCTTCATTTCGAACAGAATAAAATTATGGATTACTTAAAGCAGGTATACAAGATAGATTTTATACCTTTAGATAGTGTGGTGGAAGATTCAAAAATTCTAATAGAAGAAAGAAAAAGGTTGAAAAAACTTCAGGAAGAATTAGGAGAGGTGAATTTAGTAGCAATTGAAGAATTTGAGGAGTTAAATAGAAGATATGAGTTTTTAGAAGAACAAAGAAAAGATTTATTTCAATCTAAGGAAGAGTTGAAAAGAATGATTAATAAAATTAACAAAATTTGCCAGGAGAATTTTTTATCTACTTTTAATAAAATAAGAGAAGAGTTCAAAAAAATTTTTCGTTATCTTTTTGGAGGAGGAAAAGCCGAAATCATTCTTTTAGATAAAAACAATATTTTAGAATGCGGAATAGATGTTGAAGTTCAGCCTCCTGGAAAGAAACTGCAAAATATTTCTTTGCTTTCTGGAGGCGAGAAAGCTTTATCTACAATAGCTTTATTATTTGCTATTTTTAAAGTTAAACCTTCTCCTTTATGTATCTTAGATGAGATAGATGCTCCCTTAGATGAGGCTAATATAGATAGATTTAACGGTTTGTTGAGGGAATTTGCCAAAACTTCTCAATTTATTGTAATTACCCATAACAAACTTACAATGAGCAATGCGGATATTTTGTATGGAGTAACGATGCAGGAGAGGGGGGTTTCTAAATTAGTATCGGTTAAGTTTGCAAAAGAGGTTTTAAGCTAGAATAATTCTATTTTTTCCTTCAGACTTTGCGCGATAAAGTGCTAAATCTGCTTTTTTAATTAGTTCTTCTTTGGCTATATTTTCATTTTCTAAGCAAGCTATTCCAATACTTACAGTAATATTTTTATTTAATATCTTTGTTTCCTCGATTCTTTTTCTTATTCTTTCCCCAATAATCTTTGCCTCCTCCTTATTGGTATAAGGTAAAATTAAGACAAATTCTTCCCCTCCATAACGGGCAGCAATATCTATCTTTCGGGAATTTTCTTTTAAGATAAAAGCGATTCTTTTCAAAATTTCATCGCCTACCGGATGCCCAAAGGTATCATTAAATTTTTTAAAGTCATCAATGTCTATCATCATTACAGAAAGTTTATATTTCTGATTTTTTGCTTTCATAATCTCTTCATCTAATTTATATTGGAAATAACCATAGTTCCAAAGTCCTGTTAAAGAATCGGTATGCGCTTTTATGAGAGTATCCTCAAATACTTTTGAGTTTTCAATAGCTCCTGCGGCCTGATTTACAAACATAGTTAAAATTTTTATATCTTCTTCAATTATAGGTTTTTTTGTGATGTAATTATCTACAAGAATAACACCTAAAGAGACTTTCTTAGAACACAGAGGAACAATAACAAACTCTTCTAGATTTAATTTTTTAACTAATACATCATCTTTATATTTAGAGTTTTTGGAAATATCAATATGTAAAGGAGAAATTTCATAAAGAGCTTCATAGATTAAACCTGATTCTTTGCATAAAGGAAATCTTAAAGATTTTGTAAATTCCATAAATCTTGTGGGATGATTTTTTATTTTCTGATAGGCTCTTATTAAAGCATAAAGATCCATTTTCTGCGCTTCAATTGCTTTCCAGATTTTGTTTGCTTCTTCACTATCAATAGGACCAATCCCCATAAATCCTTCAATTAAATTTTCACTTTCATTAACTAAAAAAAGAAGGGCACGATTAAATCCCAACCCATGATGAGCAGTTAATCCTGTAAGAATTATATAGACTAATTCATCAAGATGGAGGGAGCTTCTCATCACTTGTGCAAGTTCATAAAAGATATAAAATTGCGTCTGGAGTTTTTCTAATTCTTTCTTTAACTTTTCTACCTCTCGCATGTTATTTTTAAATAACATATATTTTTAAAAAAGTCAAATTATGGCGAGGTAGTTGTAGATTGTGCTTCCTCCACTTGGCTTTCTATAGTAACTGTGGGGCTATTTTTAGGGCCTGTTACATAAATACGATAAGTTCCTTTTTTCCCTCCTTGAGGAATAGTGACGTGTTCTTCCAAGTAGCAGTTTCCACAATTTGCCTCACTGCATTCATCAGGTTCGTCGCAAGAAGTAGGATTAGGACAGATAAGGCGGTTACATACTGGATTGCAGCAGAAACTATTAGGACCACAGGATTTACAAGCTGGCCAGGGACGCCAGGCATAAGGAGGAGTAGAGTTTGTCCCATCACGCAAAAGTTGTTTTGCTCGCTCAACCCCCATATCATTAACAGATTCAGAAAGAACTTTATGGTGATATAAAAAAGAAACATTTAAATGATGAGATTCTAAATTAGCTAAATAAAGAGCAAATAAAGATAAAGCAAGTATAATGATAATTACAATAATTAAAGCTACTGCTTTCCTCATCGGTAAAGATTTCTGGGTATAACTACACTAAAAAAATTTACACTTTCTTTACCTTTTTGTAAAGTAATTTCTACTCTTATTTTTCTTATATCATCTAATTTATTTCTTGCTACTGGGGCAGGAATAATATTTCCAGAAGAATCATAATAAGTAAAAGTTAAATTTTCTACATCTCTACATAAAGGATATGTAGTTGTTCCTCCATCTATACTGCGGGTAATAAGATGTTGGGTAGAATCAAAATTAATATCAACAACATCATCAACTCCATTTTCATCTTCATCTTCAGAACTTTCAAAATTTATATGTGTGCTTTCAGCAGTGTTTATACTTTTTGTATCTTTAATTTTTTTTAAATCTCGTATTATCCAGTCCAAAGCTTTTTTTCCCTCAAAGGAGACATCATTATGGAAATCTATGAATCTGTAAATATCTACAGCCTGACGGATAAAATTAGCTATTCCTATGGAGATAATTCCTACAATTACAATAATAACGATAGCTTCAATTAAGGTGATTCCTTTAATCTGGTTCATGGGTACTGCAGACAACCGTAGAGAAATAAAGAGTAGTATCAATTAAATTATGGGAGACCACTACATCTATCCTTTTATAATTTGTTGCATAAGATACGTAATTATCTAAAGGACAACTATCTCCATCACATGAAGGAGGAGATGCATCCGGATCAACATAACGCACAGTTACGTCTCTTCTGCATCCTTTTACTGAATCGCTATAAATGCAGGTAGAAGCATCAGAGCAAAGATTAATACTTTCAAAATTCATGCTCAATAAATCCTCTAATTTATCTCTTCCCAATATTACTGCTTGGTATAAAAGTTCTCCCTGAGTTCCTCGATAGGTGAGATCAGCAAGGGTGACAAGAAGAGGTGCGATCGCTATTCCTAAAACTACAATAACTATAATTAGCTCAATTAAATTTATACCCTTTTTCATTGAATTTCTATATTTCCTGTCTGAGGACTTATAATAATAGTAAAACTTTCATCTTGATAACTTAAAGTAATTCTTCCCTCCTTGACAAGAAGATCGCCATTTCCATCACAAGGAATACCTTGCCAGTTAAATTGTAATATATTTGTTCCTGCGAAATCTACACTAATTATATTTATTCCTCTATATTGAGAAACCTCATCAAAGTCAACTACTAAGGGCTGGTGAGTGTAAGGGTCTTTAAGTAAATTGCCATCAGAGATACGATAAACTTGATAAGAATTCTCCGTGGGATTAAAAGAGATGGCATAGTTAGTATGAGTGGTTATGGCAACTGTCTGGGTATATTTTATATCCTGAACTAATTTTTTTGTCGCTCCTTGAAGTTTTATGCTGTAGATCACTCTTATTCTGGGAAGAGCAAGAAGAATAAGTATACCAATAATTGTGATTACCATTATGAGTTCTATTATTGTAAAAAAAACTTTATTTTTTCTCATCTTTTCAAATTATATCACACTCTAATCTTCTTGACATCCCTTTTTGCTCCTTGTAGAATTTAACTTGAAATGAAAACTCCCTCCTTAAGAAGCAAAATTAATCTTAAAGAGAGTATTTCTAATTTCCGCTCACTGCTTTTAGCTATTCAAAATACAATGGGGATTGATGTTGGTCACAGTTATATTAAAATTGCTCAATTTCAGAGGACAAGAAAAGGATTTCTTTTAACTGATTATCGAGTGAGAGCAATCCCTTTTAAAGTAAGAGATAATTTAAGAGAAAGAAATAATTTTATAAAAGAATTTATCAATGAGTATCTTTCTCAGACACGAATTAAAACATCTTTGGGAAGAATAATTGTTGAAGGTAGTGGAGTATTTACTTTCTCTTTTCTTTTGCCTGCTTTATCTGAGAAAGATTTGAAAGGCGCAATAGAGATTGAGTTGAAGAAAAAGCTTCCTTTTCAGGTAGATTTTAAAAATATTTATTTAGATTATTTTGTTACGGATAGATTAGAAGATGAAAAAGGAACTCAGTTATTTGTTACTTGCATCGCTGTAGATAAAAGCTTGATTGAACGCAATTTAGATTTTTTAAAAAGTTTTAATTTACGTCCTGTAATGATGAGTACCACTGCTGATGCCTTGGGTAATTTGATTAGAATAATGCAGATAAAAGGGTATGTAGGAGTATTAGAGATTGGGGCAAGAAAAAGTTTTTTGAATTTTTATCATGATGGATTGCTTCAGTTTTCTCGTGAAATCCCTATAGGAGGCGATCAGTTTACTCAAGGAGTTTTAAAAGTTCTTAAAATACTTTTTCCTCAGGCTTCTTTTGATGACGCGGAGATGTTTAAAAAACAATGTGGAATTCCTTTAGGAGAAGAGGTAGGAAGTGAATTTTATACTGATTTGGGAGCGGTGAAAGGGGAGAAAATAGTTACAGGATTGCGTTCTGTATTAGAGAGACTCATAACTGAGATTTCACGAACAATAACTTTTTATTTTAGAACTTATAAAATAGACAAATTAGAAAGTTTTTATCTTACCGGTGGTGGTTCACGAATAAAAAATTTAGATAGATTTCTTTCCGCAAATTTGAAAAACCTTTCTATAGGTAGTATTGAAAGATTAAATCCTTTAAAAGCCATAAGAGGATGGCTTGATGTGGGAATTTTGAGGCAAGAATTAGTGATGGAAGAAGCCGCGCCGCATTTAAGTTCTATTTTTGGTCTTTGTATGGATAAAGGGGGACAAATTAATCTGGTCCCTCCTAAGGAAAAGATAGAGCAGAAAGCACTATTTGTTTTATTTTTGGCAAAGCTGATTTTTCCCGCTTTGCTTATTTTTACATTAGTCTATTATGGGTTTAATTATACACGAAGATTGGTATATAGTGCCATTTTAGAGCGTACTTATAGACAGATTACTCAAATGAAACCAAAGATAAAGGAAATAGAGAAATATTTTGAATTAAGAAATCAGTTTAAGAAAAGGGAAGATTTACTTACCAAGGCTATAGGCCGGCAGCCTTTATGGTGGGGAATTCTTAAGGAGTTAAGTAACATTATTCCCGAGGAGGTTACTTTAAATAAATTAGAGATTGATACCAAAAATCCTAAGGAGATGTGTTTAGAAGGAGAGGTAATTAGTGAGTATACAAATTTAGATCTGGTAATTTCCCAATTTACTTTAAATCTTAATGATTCACCTTATTTTTCCAATGTTCGTTTAGTGTCCAGTGAAAGAGTAATGTTTTCAGCAATTCCGAAAGCAAGATTTGAGATAGTTTGTGATTTAGTATATTAGTTTATTTATGAGAAAAGAAAATAGAATATTGCAAATAGCAATTTATCTTAGTATATACACTTCCATTTTGGTAGGCTTATTTATTGGAGGTAATCATTTTGTTGTCCTTCCTTTAAAGAGAATAGAGGAAGAGTTAAAAGATGCACAATCTGAATTGGCAAAGATGGAGAAAATGATAAGGGAAGTGCCTAATCCTAAAAAAAATATGGAAGAGATTCAGAAAAAGATGGAAGAACTTAAGAAGAAAGCCGCATCGCGCAGGGAACTGCCTCGAATTATTCAGCAATTGACAAAAAAAAGTAGTGAGTTAGGGATAGAGATAATTTCTATAAGACCTCTTGAGGAGACAGTTAGAGAAAAGAATCTTCCTGCAGGAGTAAGTAAAGCATATGTAGAAGTAACGTTAAAGGCTTCGTACAAAAAAATTGGGGAATACCTTAAAGCAATAAAAGAGCTTCCTATAATTCTTACCTTGGAAAGTCTTTTTGTAACAAAGCCAGCAGAGGAAGAGATAGAAAAAGGAGAAGAGAATACTTTAATTGCGACTTTAGTAATTAGTAGCTATACAGTCTGGAAGATATAGTTTATGGATAAAAGGAAAATAGAGTTAATTATTACGGGAGTGCTAATTGTGGTTTTTATTGTTGTTTTAGCAAGTAGTTTTAAACCCCGGCGCCCTAAAAGAGTAACAAGACCACCAGCTAAGATAAAGATTAAAATTGAGAAACCCCCTCCTTTACCTAAGAAAACAGAAGGATATGTATCCGCAACTTCTTCGCAGCTTGCAGCACAGAAAAAGAGAGCAGAATTAGATTGGGGGATAGATCCTTTTTATCATCCTATAAAAAAAGACGTAGCCTCCAGCTTAAGACTTGTGCTTAAAGGGGTCTCTATCGGCAAAGAGAAAAAAAATTATGCCTTCATCAATGATGAAATTGTTGCTGAAGGAGAGAAGGTTGCAGGATACGAAGTGGTAAAGGTAGAGAAAAAAAGAGTGCTTTTAAGAAAAGGGAAGGAGGAATTTTATTTAGTTTTGCCGGAAGAGGAGGAGAAATAATAATTTAAACTCTAATTTTTTGAGATATAATAAAATGGTGAGAAAAATTTTTAATATTTTTATCTTTCTGGTAATAATAGAAGGATTAATCTTTGCTCAAGGATTAAGTAAAGAAGAAAAGAAAGAAGAAGACATAAGAAAAGAGAATATAATAGAATATCTTGAGTTTAGAGAAGTAGATATAAAAGATGTGTTAAGACAACTTGCCCGTCAATATAATTTAAATATTGTATTTTCCCAATCGGTAAAAGGACCTATTACAATTCAGCTTCATAATGTTACAATTGATCAGGCTTTAGATGCGATAGTTTCCGCAAATGGTTATGTGTATACTAAAAAAGGCAATATTTATAAAGTTACTACTCCTGAGGAGGCAGAAAAAGAAGTAGTTCAGACAAAAGTGTTTAAGTTAAGTAATGCCGATGCTTCAAAACTTAAAGAAACTTTAAAAAAAGTATTATCCGCACAAGGTTCAATTGAGGCAGATATGCGTTCTAATTCTTTAATTGTTACCGATGTTCCTTCAGTACTTGCTAAAATTGAAGGAATGATTTCTACATTAGATGAACCTACCCGCCAGGTATTGATCGAAGCAAAATTTATAGAGACCAGCTTAGGCACTACAGAAAAATTAGGCATTGATTGGTCAACAACGGTTACTGCTTATGGAAGCAGCCGTCCTATCACTTTTCCTTTCAAAGCCAAAGGAGATGAAATGTTTTCCCGAGGAATTTTCCCTACGCCTTCTCCTTCGGATTCAGATTTTTCAAGTTCGGTAGCTTTCCCTTATGTTGATGCAGATAATTTTACTTTTGGGACTTTGGATTTTACACAATACCAGGCAGTGTTAAACTTTCTTAAGACAAAAACAAATTCTCGGTTGATCTCCGCGCCTCGGGTAGTAACAATGGATAATAAACAGGCAGAAATTTATATTGGTAAAACTCGCCCTATTCCTCAGTTTGAATATAATGATGAGACAGGAAACTATCAAATTACAGGATTTGAGGAGAAAATTGAGGGAGTAACCCTTACAGTTACACCACAGATAAGTAAAGTAAATAATGAATATTATATAAAATTGAAATTGAAACCCAAAGTTACAAATTATGTAGACAAAGTAACATTTGGTGCTTTAGGGTTTGATTATCCAATAATGAGTGAGCGTTATGCGGATACTGAGGTGGTAATAAAAAATGATCAGACTATTGTTATTGGAGGTTTGATTGAGACAAAGAAGACAAAATCTATACATAAAGTTCCTTTATTAGGAGACCTTCCTCTTTTAGGTTTCTTTTTTACTTATAAAAGCACAGAACCAAATGAGAAATCGGAATTATTAATCTTTGTTACCGCAAGAGTAATAGAGGAAGGAAAAGAGCGTAAACTTTTAGCTTATGAAAGTAATTTAATAAATAATTTTAAAAGACCATTTAAGTTGAAACTGAAAGAAGTAAATTTAAAGTAAGATGAGGAGGATTTTATTAATATTTATTCTTGCCATTTTTCTTGTTTTTGTAGGAATTTGTGGATTTCTTTATCTTCAGATAGAAACTCTTCAGTTGGAGAATAAAAAATTAAATAAAAGGATAGAGATTTTAAAAAAGGAAAGGATTGAGTTATCTCAATTAAAAAGAAAACTTAAACAAAAGATTGAAGATTTGAAGGAAAGGAATAACTCTTTTAAAGCAAAGATTTCAAAGTTAGAAAAAGAAAATGAAAAATTTAAAAAGCAATTAGATAAGTTCAGGATAAATATAACTACAATTGCTCCTTTAAAAGAAAAAGTAAAAGAAGTCGCAATTTTGATAGATGAGCTTTATTCTCGTGCAAGGAACAAAAAAAGATTAGATTCATTACTTAAATTAGTCTGGCAGAAATTGAATTCCTTAGATTTAAATTTAGCTAAACTGGCAGAAGACGAACCTCTATATCGGGAAAAATTAAGATTGAAAGAGAAGGAGTTAAAAGAAAAAGAAAGTTTAATTAAAAAGATGGAAGAAAATATGGAAAAGTTGATTTTTAGCCTAAAAGAAGAAGAAAAAGCAAAAAAGAGTTTGATAAATTCTTTTAGAAAAGAAAAAGAAGATTTAGAAAAAAAGTTATTTGAAGAAAGAAAGTATAAAGAAAGAATAGAGAGAGAAATTAAAGAAAAAGAAAGAAAAGCAAAAGAATATTTAGCAGGATTGAGTCAGTTAAAAGACCGGTTATTTTTTTATAAGCGACAATTAAATGTTTTAGAAAAGAAGAAAAAAAGATTAGAGAAGTTGGTTGCCAATTTAGAAAAAGATAAGACTGATTTAGAAAAAGAAAAAGTTAACTTAAGAAAAGAAATTTCTTCTAAAGAAGAACTGGTAAAAAAATTAGAGGGAGAAATTAGTAAGAAAAAAGAAAAAATAGAGGATTTAACTCAGCAAATAACTCAATGGCAGAGTAGATATAGGAATTTAAATATTCAATATTCTTCTTTAGAGAAAGCAATAGAAGCCGAAAGACTGGAAGCAGCAAAAAGAGCAGATAAGATTCTAAGATTAGAAGAAGAATTGCAAAAGAAGGCTGAGAGGTTAGATGAATTAAAAAAGGAAACAGAAGAGTATCTTAGAGAATTAGCTTTATTAAGAGAAAAAGTAGTAAGGATTGATTTAGAAAACACACGTTTACGGGAGGAATTGAAAAAAAGAGAAGAAGCTTTTTTATCGTTAAGTGAAGAGATTGCCCAGATGAAAGAATTAAGTTCTAAATTTAAAGAAAGAATCGAGAAGTTAACTCAGACTTTTCAGAAAAAAGCTTCTTCAGAGAAAGAAGTAAAAGTGACTATAGAAAAAATAGATTTAAAAGGGAAAAAAGAACAAAAATGAGAAAGACGTTATTTATTTATTTCTTTTTCCTGATTTCAGTATTGATTTTAAATGCACAAAATTATATTAATATAGAAGAAGCAAAAAAATTATATCAGGAAGGGAAAAAAGCACTAAAGAAAGGGGATTATAAAAAAGCCAATGATTTTTTTAAAAAAGCAGAAAGAATACTTAAGGAAAGGAAGTTAAAAAAAGAGAAAATTGATTTTTCTGAAAAAATTGGAGAAAAGAAAGTAGATAGAATTAAACTTCTTAAAGAAGCCAATAAAGCATATTATGAAAATGATTTTGATAAAGCAATATCTTTATATAAGAAATTGTTAAATTCTGTAAAAGAGAATTCTAATTTACATTATAATTTGGGTGTGATTTATTTAAGGAAAGGTAAGTATAAAGAAGCGATAGAGGAATTTAAAAAAACAACTCAAATCAATCCTAAAAATGCTGATGCTTATTACAATTTGGGTATTCTATATGAGAGTTTTTTGGGGGATAAAGAGGAGGCTGTTAATTATTATAAAAAATACTTGCGTTATTCTCATGCAGGAGACAGGAAAAGAGTAAAAAAGTGGATTGACTATTTAAAAAGAATAAAAGAGTAAGATGAAAGAAGAAGAATTAAAAAATATATTGCTTGAGGAAAGGTTAGTTACTCAGGAAGAACTGAATAAAGCTATTGATGAAGCAAAAAAAATAAAGCGTCCCTTAGAGAAAATAATCTTAGATATGCATTTAGTAGAGAAAGAGACTCTTTATGGGATATTGGCTAAACAGATGGGGGTTGAGTATAAAAGTTTAGATAAAATTGAGATTGATGAGAAATTGTTGGATATTTATCCTGAAGATTTAGCCCGTTCAACAAGGTCAGTACCTTTATATATTAAAAATGATATTCTTCATGTTGCTATGGAAGATCCCCAAGATGTTTCTTTAATTGATCAAATTCAACTTTTTACCAATTATCCTTTAGAGGTATATCTTTCATCTTCCTTTGAGATAGAAGAAGCTTTGAATAAAATTTACAAGAAAAAAGAAGAGGATATTTATACTCATTTGGAGGGATTAAAAGCTGAGGAAGGAAAACCACTAAGTGAGACGACCTCAATTGTTAAAATTGTGGATTTAATTATTGCTCAGGCAGTAAGAGATAGAGCCTCTGATATTCATATAGAACCGGAAGAGAATACCACGCGTCTGCGATTTCGGATTGATGGAGTTTTGCATGAATTGCCTCCTCCTCCCAAAGAGTGGGAGGCAGCAATGATTTCAAGAATAAAGGTTCTAGCAGGGATGGATATTGCTGAATCTCGTGTTCCTCAAGATGGTCATTTCCAGATGAAAGTTGATAATAAAGTTATTGATTTTCGTGTTTCAACTTTGCCTACAATTCATGGAGAAAATGTGGTTATAAGATTATTAGATACTGCTTCTATCACTATAGGTCTTGAAAGATTAGGTTTTACGACTTATGAAGATTTAAAAAGATATGAGGATTTAATTAAAAAGCCTTATGGAATAATCCTCTCAACAGGTCCTACCGGTTGTGGTAAAACTACTACTTTGTATTCGGCATTAATGAGAATAAATACACCTGACAGAAATATAATTACTTTAGAGGATCCAGTAGAGTATAGATTGGGTTTAATACGACAGGTTCAGGTGAATCCCAAAGCAGGAATTACTTTTGCTAATGGTTTAAGAGCGATTTTACGTCAAGATCCAGATGTAATCATGGTTGGTGAGATTCGTGACTTAGAGACCGCACGTATGGCGATTCAAGCTGCTTTAACCGGACATTTAGTTTTCTCTACTTTACATACTAATGATGCGCCTTCTGCAGTAGCAAGATTAGTAGATATGGGAGTGGAAAATTTTTTAGTTGCTGCCTCTTTAATTGGGATTATGGCACAACGTCTTGTAAGAGTGGTTTGTCCTAATTGCAAAGAGCCCTACAAACCTTCAAAAGCAGTGCTTAAGCGATGGGGATTGGAGGATAGAGAAGATTTGATTGTCTATCGGGGAAGAGGTTGCCCAGAATGTAAAGGAACTGGATTCCGCGGAAGAACAGGTATTTTTGAGTTAATGGTTGTTGATGATGAGTTAAGAGAGATGATTAACCAAGGCGTCTCAACAGTAGTTTTGAGAAAAAAAGCGCAGGAGAAAGGCATGAGACTTTTATGGGAAGATGGAAGGGAAAAAGTATTGCGAGGAATAACTACATTTGAAGAAGTAGCCAGAGTCTGTGAGGAACAAGTAGAATTAAAACCGGTAAAAGTAGAGGTGAAACCTCATGTTACCGTGAAAGAAGAAATAATGGAGGTAAAAAAACCTCAAGAGGTAAAAGTAGACACTCATGCTTTAGAAGAATATCGCAGACGTATTGCTCGCTGGTTAAGTGGAAAAAGATAATCTAATTTATGTACGAACAATATTGGAATTTAAAAGAAAAACCTTTTCAAAATACCCCAGATCCTCGATTTCTTTATCTATCCTCTCAACATGAAGATGCTTTGATGAAACTTACTTATGTAGTTGCTCAAAATTTAGGGGCGGGGCTTTTGACCGGAGTGTTTGGATGTGGTAAGACTTTATTGGCGCGTGTAATTTTGAGAGATTTAGGAAAACAAAAATTTTGTACTGCTTATATTAGTAATCCTTTAGTAGGTGAGCCGGGAGAGTTAATTCGTGCAGTTGTGCGTTCTTTAAGTCCTCAGGAACTGCCGGAGAAAAAAAGTGAGCTTTTGGTTGATCCATTACTGGAGAAATTACACAATATTCTTATAGATAATATTCGGGAAGGCAAAGAAAACATTGTAATTATAGATGAAGCACATACAATTAATGACCCACGAATCTTTGAACAGTTAAGACTTATTTTGAATTTTCAGACAGAGGAAAAGTTTCTTCTAACTCTGCTTATTTTGGGACAACCTGAACTTAAGGATAAGATTGAGGCAATTAAACCTTTAGCACAAAGAATTCCTATTCGCTGTCATTTAGATCCACTTTCTGAAGAAGAAATTGCCGGATATATAGAGCATCGTATAAATGTTGCCTCTAATCAAGAAAATCCCTCAGGGGCAAAGCCAGTTTTTGATAAAGAAGCGATAAAAGTAGTTTATGATTACAGTGGAGGGATACCTCGCCGAATTAATACTTTATGCGATTTAGTTTTACTTTCTGGATTTGCAAAAAAAACTCAAAAAATTGATGCTAATTTTGTGACAGGTGTGATTAAAGAATTTAATCTAAGTTAAAAATGGGAATTTACGTTTATAAAGCAGTAGATCCCAAAGGAAAAATTTTAAAAGGAAAATTAGAAGCAAAAGACGAAATGGAAGTATCTACACAGCTGGCTAAATTAGGATACCAGCCTATAAGTATAAGTTTTAAAGGAGAAAAAGTTCCCTCTATTTTTGAAAGATTTTTAAAAAAAGGAATTAAAAAAGCCTCCTCCCAAGCATTAATTGTCTTCACTCGTCAATTTGCAACGATGGTGAAAGCCGCTGTTCCTATTGTGGAGGCTTTGGGGGTTTTGGCAGAGCAGGCTGAAGATGCAAGTTTAAAAGAAGCATTACATCAAATTGTTCGCGATATTGAGGAAGGCTTTAAACTGTCAGAAGCAATGACAAAACATCCTCATATATTTAGCCAGTTATATGTCAATACTGTAGTTGCTGGGGAAGCAGGAGGAGTGTTGGATAAAGTATTGCTGAGATTGGCTTCTGTTTTAGAGGAAGAACAGGAGACAAAAATGGGTATTAAATCGGCATTGCGATATCCGATTATGGTTATTATTGCTTTAATTGCTGCGGTAGTATTTCTTTCTGTCGCGGTCTTACCTACATTTATAAAAATTTATCAGGGATTTAAAGTAACTTTACCTCTTCCCACACGCATTATGATTTTTGTCAGCAACAGTCTGCGTCATTATTGGTTTATTACTATTCCTGTTCTTATTGCTATTTTTTTCCTTATTCGTTTTTATATCAATACTCCTTTAGGGAGAAAACAGTGGGATAATTTTAAATTTAATATGCCTATATTTGGAAAAATTTATACAAAAATTGTAATGTTGAGATTTGCCTCTATGCTTAACGTGCTTTATCAGGCAGGACTTCCCATTCTTAAAATATTGGATATCGTAAAGATGACTATTGGTAATGTAATTTTGGCAAAAGATATTGAGGGTATTAAAAAAGATGTAGCTGATGGTAAAGGAATTTCAGGAGGAATTCTGGCAAGTAAATATTTTCCTCGTATGGTGGGATATATGGTTTCTATTGGTGAAAAGGCAGGTGCCTTAACCACGATGCTTGATTCATTATGTGAGTATTATAGTCAAGAAGTTAGGAATGCTTTAAAAAATTTGACTTCTTTAATCGAGCCGATAATGACAGTAGTTTTGGGAGCGGTAGTTATGACTATGGCTTTGGCAATATTTTTACCCATGTGGAATTTACTTTCTATTGTAAGACGGGCCGGATAAAAGAAAGGAGGCAGAATGCGTAAAGTTTATCGGTTAGGAGATGATTTATTTATTGCCATTGCTTTTGTAAGTTTTATAGTGGGAATAGTTTTGCATCTTATGGGAATTGAGGATTTGCCCTTAGGAGTAGATATAAAAGCAGTTTTATTCTTCTCTATGATGTGTCTACTTTTCAGCATTGCCTTAAGTCTTTACGATTTACATATAAAATGAAAGTTTTTTAAAATCGCGATTTTTTAAAGTGGAAAGGAGAAAAATGGAAAAGTATAGAATTTTAATTATTGATGATGAACCATATATTCTATCTTCATTAAAAAAAGTGCTTGAGGAAGAGAATAGAGAAATATGGACGGCAGAAAGTGCAGAAGAAGCATGGCAACTCCTTAAAGAAAGAGGTGAGGTAGAGGTAATTGTCTGTGACCAACGCCTTCCCAATATGAGTGGAGTTGATTTCTTAGTTAAGGTGAAAAGACTTTATCCGGATACTATTAGAATTCTTGTTACCGGGTATCCGGAGATTTCTGAAGCTGTTGAGGCGATTAATAAAGCTCATATTTGGCGATATATTTTAAAACCGATTGATGTAGATAATTTAAAGATTTTAATTACTCAGGCTTTTGAATATTACCGGATTTTAAAAGAAAACAGATTACTTTTAAAAATTGCTCGTCAACAAAAAGAGTGGATTGAGGCAATAAAAAGAGAATATCCTGAGGTTGTAATCCAACAACTGAATAAATCCTCATCAGAACTTAACGAAAAAAAGATTGCGCAGATGATTGAAGAATTTGTAAAAAAGTATCACAATCAAAAATAGTTATGGCGGAATTAGAAAAAAAGTTGTTAGAAGAGAATTGGATTATTGAGATACAATTTTTAAAAGCCAAGGAAGAAGCTCAAAAACTTAAGAAATCTTTATATGCGGCGATTGTAAAATTAGGATATTTAAGTGAAGAGGATGTTTTTGCCTTTTTTTCTCAAGAGGCGAAGATTCCTCTCATAAATATTTCTGATTACAAGCTTAATCCTGAAGTTTTAGAATTATTTTCTGAAGAATTTTACCGGGAAAATTTATTTATTCCTTTATTTAAAATAGAAAACAATTTATATTTAGCGATGGTAAATCCTTTAAATACAGAGCTTATAGATAGAGTAGAGAAAGAGGTAAATTCTACAGTTATTCCTCTATTTTCTCCTCCTTCAGCTATTCTAAAAGCCTTGGATAGTTTTTTCGGGCCCAAAGATTATTATGCTGATTTAGAAAACCTGATTTTATCTCCATCTCAACTGGATTTTCCTTTTTATAGAAGTTCTCAAAGAATAAAAGTAAATTTACCTGTGGAGATAAAGCCTATAGATAAAAATATAAAGCTTACTTCTTCCTCTTATATTCCAGCAACCTGTTTAGATATTTCTAAAGAAGCTGATGCAATGGGAGTAAAAATTTTTCTTTATCTTCCTCCAAAAATTAAAATTTTAGTTAAGTTCCCTTCTCAAGAAGAGATAGAAGCAGAAATTGTGCATTGCACAGTTCAAAAAAAAGGATTTTATCTTTTAGGAATAAGATTTTTTAAAAAGCAAAAAGAAGTTGTAGATAAATTTTTGGAAGAAAAAACTTGACTTTTTTAAAAGAAGATGCTATCCTTTAAGTAGATTATAGGTCTTCTTAACAAAAAGGAGGTGGTATGTTAAGAAAGATTAAAGGTTTTACTTTAATTGAACTTATTATGGTTATTGTCATCATCGGAATTTTAGCTGCAATTGCTATCCCCCGTTTTGTTAATATGAGAAAAGAGGCAAGAAAAGCAGCTTGTCAGGGTTCCTTGGGTTCAATAAGAGCAGCTTTAACAAACTATTATGCCTACTGGGCAATGCACAGTGCTCACTACAATGGTTATTATCCTGCCTCAATCCATGATTTAGATGCTTATTTTCAGGGAAATACAGTTCCTGCAGATCCAGGATGGTTAGCTGGTAAAGGTCATTGTGATTCACATCCAGATTGGGATGACTGGTATACTTCTGGAACTATTGGAGTAATATCTGATCATGCTTGCTGTATAGAGAATTTCTAACACTTCACTGATTTTTATTCAGTCCCGCCTCGCAAGAGGCGGGATTTTTTTATCTTTACTCCTACCTTGAGCTAAGTTCTTCTTTAAACTTACAAGTTTGACAAAGTATAACAAGTGTGTTATATTTTAAATGGAAGGTATGAAAGTAAGAAAATATGATAATATGAAAAAGGAGGAAAGATATGGAGATACTAAAAGTAGGTAGACGAGGGCAGATAACCCTTCCTGTTTTAATTAGAAAGACAATTTTAAAAGGAAAATATGTAGGATTGGAAGTTTCTTCTGATGGGAAAGTAATGCTTATTCCTATAAAGATAGAAAAGGAAAGGTTAGATTACACAAAAGAAGAGTTGGAAAAAATAAAAAAACTTGCTAAAACAGGAAAAGGTAAGAGTTATAAAACCTCCCAAGAAGCCAAAAAACATATAAAATCTTTATAAAAAGGTGAGATATCGTTTTAAAAACTCTTTTGATAAATCGATAAAAAGCCTTCCTCTTAAGCAGAAAGAGAAAATAAAAAAGGCCTGTGTTGAGATTATTGATGTATTAGAAGGAAGAAAGGAATTAAGGAAAGGTTTAAGATTTAAACGTCTATGTGAGGATATTTATGAAATAAGTGAGGGAATGAAGTTGAGGATAATATTTAGCTGGAAGAGAGATTCTATAACTTTTATTTTGGCGGGCAGTCATGATAAGATAAAAAAGTTTTTGAAAGAAAATGTTTAAATAAGTAACCTCTTTCTTTATTTGACTAAAATTTGACAAAATGTTACACAAATCAAGCGTTGCTTATTCTGTCAACTTAGAGAATTAGGTTGCATACCTACTGGATGTAGTAGTTTGGGTAAATTAATCGTTTATCTCTACTCCCCCCTCCTAAGTTTACAAACCAAGCATTGCTTATTTTATTAACTTAAGCCTGCCAAAGAGAAGAGGACTGCTCAGCTTGTAAAGATATTCCAACATTCTTAAGAATTTGAGAATATTTAATTTCTTTCTGAAGTTTTGACAATTTGTTTTCACCTATAGAGTTGGTTGGAGAATGCAGAAATAGTTTGCAAAAATTCCCTTTATCAACTAAAATCTTGCCTATTTGTAAATCAATCTCAATTTAAAATACAAAATCTTATGGAAAGATTGAGATAAAGGGAATATATTATTTTAGAAAAATAATCAAATTCAATTCTTTATTTGACAGGTTATACTTTTAAAGGTATCTTAATTTAAAGATGATTTCAATTCTACTTTTTTACTTACAAAAAATAAAAAAGTTAAATACACCTGCGGAGGTCATCAAATTCTCTCTCTCCCGTTATAGAAAAGAAATTTTCTTGATTGAGCCTTCCCGAAATTTAGAAATTAAATATGAACAGTTAGAAAAATATATGAAAAATATAGCTTCTTTTCTTATAAAAAAAGGTCTAAGGAATCCCGATGTAGTAGGATTTTACTCCCCCAATTCCTATGAGTATTTTGTAGTAAGAGGAGGAGTGCATTTAGCTAATCTGGTCTTCTTTCCTCTGCCTCACTACTTAGGAGAAAAAGAGATAATCTATTTTTTAAAAAAATCAGAAGCAAAGATTCTTTTTGCTCGTGGTAATCTGGAAAAAATAAAAGAAAAAACAAAATTGGAAGAGATTATTGATTTAGATAAAGAGGTATTTTCTCAAATTATTAGCTCACAACATTCTTCTTTTATTTTTCCCAAAATTTCTCCTTTCCACTTAGCTACTTTAAATTTAAGCTCAGCAACCACAGCAAAGATACCTAAAATAGTCAAATTAACAAATAAAAACTGGATGTTCAGCCTTTACAATTATCTTTCCGCCTCCCACTCCCTTCCTGAAAACAAAATAATATTTTTATCCCCTCTCTCTCTGGCTACCGCCGGCTCAACTACATTTTTACCTCTTCTTCTTTCCGGAGCAACAACAATAATTATTAATGAATTTTCTCCCTCTCAACTTATAAGCTACATCAAAAAATACGATGTAAATCGCCTCTATCTTACAAGTAGCTGGTTCTTAGAGCTTCTGTGGTGGTGCAAAAAAGAAAATGAAAGACTTAATTCCTTAGAAAGTATAATTATTGGAACAGAAAGAATCCCTCCTTTAAAACTAAAAGAGGCAATAGAATTTTTTGGGCCAAAAATTAATGTAGGGTATGGGATGGTTGA
>Ga0164318_10000764_pt1 | contig 26261 bp, 23 predicted proteins | sample GuaBasSedimGuay9_FD_113734 | JGI IMG/M metagenome (GOLD analysis project Ga0164318, IMG submission 113734) | Subseafloor sediment microbial communities from Guaymas Basin, Gulf of California, Mexico - Guay9, Core 4571-4, 0-3 cm | ecosystem: Environmental > Aquatic > Marine > Hydrothermal vents...
CCGAAAAAGCAGATCCGCAAGGCACGGTCCTCTTCGTGTACCGGGTAGATATCCAGAACATCTCCCCGCGCCCGGAACCGGCCGCGGTAAAAATCATAGTCGCCACGCTCGTAATGGATCTCCACCAGCTTTTGGATAGCATCTTCCCGGGACAAGGTGCCTTCTTTCTCCACATAAAGGAGCATATTATGATAGGCCTCCGGGGATCCAAGGCCGTAAATACAGGAAACGCTCGCAACGATAATCACGTCCTCGCGATCAAGGAGGGACCGGGTGGCCGCGTGCCGCATCTTGTCGATCTGCTCGTTGATGTGCGCGTCTTTCTGGATGTACGTGTCTGTCTGGGGAATATAAGCTTCAGGCTGGTAATAATCATAGTAGCTGACAAAATACTCGACCGCGTTGTCCGGAAACAACCCTTTCAACTCCCCGTAAAGCTGCGCCGCCAGGGTCTTGTTCGGTGCAATGATCAGGGTGGGTTTCTGGACCCGTGCAATGACCTGGGCCATGGTAAAGGTTTTTCCGGAACCCGTGACCCCCAGAAGTACCTGATGAGAAAGCCCTTTCAAAACACCTGCTGAAAGGGCTTCTATGGCATCCGGCTGATCACCGCAGGGGGCCAGATCGGTCTTAAGGTCAAACATCCCTTCTCCAGGTAGTTCCCTGGGGTCCATCTTCAAGGACGATTCCCTGTTCTTTCAGCCGGTCGCGAATCACATCTGCCAGGGCCCAGTCCTTTTTCGCTCTCGCTTCTGATCGTTCATCCACCAATTTCTGAATCTCTTCGGGGTCCAATTTCCCGACTGCCTCTGAAACCTGTTCAAAAAAGAGATCCGGCTCCGTTCCGAGAAGACCCAGGACCGACCCCACCGCATACAGCTGGTGCCGCTCATGCACAAGCGTTGCCCGGATAGCCTCGTCCACGTCACCTTCCAGTCCTTCCATGATCTTATTGAGGCTTCGTACTTGTTCAAAAAAAAGACCCACCGCTCCAGCCGTATTCAGGTCATCATCCATGACCCGCACAAATTCCGCAAGGAACGGTTCCTGTGGGTCTCCTGAAAGTGCACTTTTCTCCAAAACCTCATCCTTCTCGTACGGTCCGATCAGGTCTTCGAGCTTCTTCAGGGAACGGTAAACCCGCACCAACCCTGTTTGCAGCGCCCGCACCGCGTTCTCTGAAAAATCGATAGGGCTCCGGTAGTGCTTTGACAGGAGGAACAACCGCAGGACCTCCGGGTGATATTGCGCAAGGGCATCCCGGATGGTAAGGAAGTTTCCCAAAGATTTTGACATCTTTTCTGATTCAACGGTCACGAACCCATTGTGTACCCAGTATCTTGCGAACTGCCCGCCGTTTGCGCAGATGGACTGGGCCCGCTCGTTTTCATGGTGGGGGAAAAGCAGGTCCTTTCCTCCCCCATGGATATCAAAGGTTGGCCCAAGAAAATGGTTGCTCATCACGGAACACTCAAGATGCCATCCCGGACGTCCCTCTCCCCAGGGGCTCGACCACCTCGGTTCCCCCTGCTTAGCCTCTTTCCAGAGCACAAAATCCATGGGGTGGCGTTTTTTTTCATCAACAGCAATACGGCTTCCCGCCTGCATGTCCTCAAGTTTCCGCCCTGAAAGCTCACCATACCCGGCATACTTTTCCACGGAGAAAAACACGTTCTTTCCCACCACATAGGCAACACCCTTCTCAATCAACGTGGTGATCATCTCGATCATGCCGTCGATATGTTCCGTGGCCCGTGGTTCTTTGTCGGCGTTCAGGACGCCGATCCTTTCCATATCCTCGTAAAAGGCTGCAATATATTCCTGGGCGATCTCGTCAGTAGATTTTCCTGTCTGGTTGGCCTTCTGGATAATCTTGTCGTCCACGTCCGTGAAATTCCGGACATACATCACCTGGAAACCCCTGGCCCGAAGGTACCGTACCAGGACATCAAACACGATTGCCGAACGCGCATGGCCGATATGACACAGGTCATAGACCGTGACCCCGCACACATACAGCCCCACCTCATTTTCCCGTAAGGGGTGGAAATCTTCCTTTTTCCGCGTGGCAGTATTGTAGAGTCTCAACACCAATTCTTGTCTCCTTCTTTCCTCCGCCCGGGACCCGGTTTCAGGTCTCCCGCACCAGACTGACCACGGCAAAGGCCTCCATGCCTTCTTCCTTCCCGCAGAACCCCATTCCCTCGGTGGTGGTCGCCTTAATATTCACTTGCCCGGGATCAGCTTGCAGAGCCCCGGCGATTTTTTCCCGCATCGTAGCGAAGTGGGACGACAGCCGGGGGCTCTGCGCCACGATGGTAGCATCGATATTATTCACCCGAAAATCATTCGCATGCATCCTCTCACGCACTTCACCCAGCAATGAAATACTGCTGGCTCCCCGGTATGCCGGATCGGTATCGGGAAAAAGCATGCCGATGTCACCCAGGCCCAGTGCGCCAAGTATGGCATCCATGACAGCGTGGACAAGCACGTCGGCGTCGGAATGGCCGGCCAGTCCTCTGGGGTTTGCGATCTCCACACCACCCAGGACCAGTTTCCTGCTCTCAACCAGCCCATGCGCGTCATATCCGAACCCAATCCGGAAAAGGGGGTTCATTCTACGGTTATCTCCCACGAAAAAGCCATCACTCCAAGCCTTTGATGGAAGTCTAATGGCATCCGCTGCAGTTAGTGCTGGTGCACGAACCGCATCCGGACGATCCCGTAGAAGGAGTGAAACTTTCCCCGCTCTTGAACCCGCAGGCCGACATGATGCGCTTTACATCGCCGCCCTTGCATTCCGGGCAGGTCACATCATCGTCGCTTCCGAATACAATGGTCTCAAATTGTTTGTCACAGGTTCTGCACCTGTATTCATAAATAGGCATAGCAAATACCTTCCGCTTCTTTCCCTACTTCTTCTTGCTTTCCAGGCCTTCGATAACTCCGGCAGCCAGCATGGGAAACATAATCTCATGGTGTCCCACGAGGGAATAACCTTTTCCCCCTTCCCTGGTGGGTCGCTCCACGACATTTGTCATGGGTCGATAGTGCTTAATGAAATCCATATTTACGGTAGTAAAATTCTTGACTTTAAATCCCAGGTTTCTGACCAGGGACAAGGCTTTTAAAAACACTTCCGGAAGAATGACCGCTGATCCCAGGTTCAGGAAAACGCCCCCTTCAAGCATGGAAATCATATTCGCAAAAATCCGAAAATCCAGGTGAGAGGTCTTTCCAATGGATGCTCCGTCCGCACTGGGGTGAAAATGGATAATGTCTGTACCCATGGCCACATGTACCGTGACCGGAATATCAGCCTCGTATGCCCTTGCCAAAATGCTCAGCGAGTTATGGGGAAAATCCTTTTTCGCCAGCATGGCACCGACTGCCCGGCCCAGGCCCCATCCTTGCTTCGCCCCTTCCACGATCGCCTCGTTGAGATATTTTCCCGTTTCTTCAGCCACCCCGAAGCGACCACTGCCCAGTTCCTCGGCAACGTCCTCGGAAGTTTGCCCCACCATTGCCAGTTCCGCATCATGAATTATCCCGGCGCCATTCATTGCTATAGCGCTTATCACTCCTCGTTCCACCAGGTCAATGACCACCGGGTTGAGACCCACCTTTATTACATGGGCTCCCATTGCAAGAACGACCTTTTTTTCATCCAGGACAGCTTTGATAATTTTCCGGGTGATCTCTTTCAAATCCCTCGCTGCCAGCACGTTGGGAAGGCACTCCAGCCACCGGGAAAAAGAATCCCCCTTGGTCCATGGCCGGGCGAAATCATCGATCTTCACCTTGCTGGGGCGCTCTTTCAGTGGATAAGAACCAAGTCCCTCCAGCGATATCGGCTTTATTGGTGACATAACAAATCCCGGGTTCGGGGTTCACGGTTCAAAGGTTCAAGGTTGAAGGTTTGCGGAAACCAACCGCGAACCCTGAATCCTTGAACCTGACAACCCAATCGCTTTTCATGCATGCCTTTGAAACAGAATATAGTCCACCAGCCGGCAAAGAATATGCCCGACCAGGATATGCGCTTCCTGAATTCTGGCAGTCACATCACTTCCTACTACGAGGGAAGTGTCGGCAAGCGGCGCCAGCTTTCCACCGTCTTTCCCGGTAAGGGCAACCGTATAAAGGCCTTGTGCCTTCGCCGCACCGACCGCCCGGAGCACATTTTCTGATTCTCCGCTGGTGCTGATGGCGAGCAGGATGTCCCCTTCCAGACCCAACGCCTTCACCTGTTTAGAAAAAATATCATCAAACGTATAGTCATTTGCAATGCTTGTTATTGTTGACGTATCAGTTGTCAGCGCAATGGCGGGCAGCGGAGGCCTTTCCAGGAGATAACGGTTCACGAATTCGGACGCAAGATGTTGCGCGTCTGCAGCACTCCCTCCGTTTCCGCAAATCAAAAGCTTCCGGTCGCTTATGAATGCTCCCGCAATTTTTTCAGCAACATCAGTGATCGCATGCACATTCGACCTGATGAATGCCTCTTTCACTCGCAGGCTATCTTCAAGGGCCTTTTCAATGATATCCTTCATCACTTATCCCTCTCACATGACTGGACTTTACTATCCAGACCATTGCGTATACACCCTAGCTGAAAAACTAAAGCTTTTACCGCTGTTTGTCAACTTCCGGCTTTTTCACCTTCTTTTCCCCCCAAAAATTCATCCAAGTGCAAATTCATGTGAGTTTTTCATTGAAATTGACCTATTGCTATGGTAAGGCATAAGAAATCTTTTCCCGGATGAACTTACCAAAGCTTCAACAAGCTCGTTTAGAGGGCGATATTGATTCTCACGGAATCCAAAAAAATGACAGGATATGCTAAGGAGGGTGAATCGACAGGGGGTTGAGTCGTTTTGTGAGGCATGTATTTATTATTCATCTACTAAACAAAGCAAGGAGGGACATTATGACAAAAGCGGAATTAATCGCTGAAATCGCGAAGAAAAGTGGTCTGGCCAAGGCCGATGCCGAAAGAGCACTCAATTCGTTTGTGGAGACCGCCAAGAAGACGTTGAAGAAAGAAGGCAGGCTCGCCCTAGCAGGATTTGGCACGTTTTCAGTTAACAAGAGGAAGGCCCGAACCGGAAGAAATCCCAGGACAGGCGAAACCATAAAGATCAAGGCCAAGAAAGTCGTAAAATTCAAGGCCGGAAAAGCACTGAGCGACAGCATGTAAATCAGCTATTTCGTACCGCCAAGGCCTGGGCCTGTGGGCTCAGGCCTGTTTTCAGCGGACTGGTTCTCCCTCTACCCCCTCGTCTTTGCAAGTGACCTGACGGCCTCGGCCACGGTCATAAATTCTCTCGACTGGATGGTTCTCACATCAAGAACCACCCGTTCTTTTTCAACTCGTGCGATAATAGGAGGATCGTATGCCCGGAGCCATCGTTCCATAAACTGGGCATCCCTCTTTCCCGGCACCAGGCATAAGAGACGCGTTGGCAGTTCCAAGAGCGGGAGCGACCCTCCTCCCGGCCGGGAATTCCCGTCTTCCATCTCTATTTTAAAGGAACGGCTCCCGGGATTGCCGATCATTTTCCGGAGCCGTTCCGCTTTTCTGACCATATCCCGGTATGTTCCAAGCATCATCCGCAACGTGGGAATAAGCCGCACGGCAGTGTGTTCGTCCCTGTACAGCCGGAGCGTTTCTTCAAGGGCAAGCAGCGTTAGTTTGTCGATGCGGAGGGCGCGGTTCAACTGGTTCTTCCTGATGGCATCCACAATGGACTTCCGCCCCACGATGATGCCGGCTTGTGGCCCACCCAGCAGCTTGTCCCCACTGAAAGAGACCAGATCCGCCCCTTGGGCAAGAGTTTCCTGCACCGTGGGTTCTTTGACGAGTCCGTATTTCAACAAATCAACGAGGCACCCGCTTCCCAAGTCTTCCATGACAGGAATGCCGTAACGCTTCCCAAGTTCCACCAAATCCGTCATGGGCACGTCTTCCGTAAAGCCCACCACCTGGAAATTACTCTTATGAACCTTCAGAAGGAGGGCAGTATCCGGTCCAATGACCTGTTCATAATCGGAGAGGTGGGTCTTGTTGGTGGTCCCCACCTCCACCATGGTCGCACCGCTCTTGCGCATGACATCGGGGATCCTGAAAGATCCGCCGATTTCCACGAGCTGGCCCCTGGACACAACCACTTCCCTGCCCCTGGCAAGGGTATCAAGACAGATGAGGACCGCAGCAGCGTTGTTATTGACCACCATGGCGGCCTCGGCCCCTGTGAGCTCCACCAGGAGATCCTCCACATGTACGTACCTGCTCCCGCGTTTCCCCTGCTCCAAATCATACTCCAAATTGCTGTACCCGCCGCTCAACGGCCTGAACCGTCTGAGGACACTTTCAGCCATCAGGGAACGACCCAGATTGGTATGCACCACCACGCCGGTCGCGTTAATAACCGGTCTCAGGCTCGGCCTCGAAATCCGCTCCAGTTCTTTTAAGACCATTTCTGCAACGCGGTCCACTTCCAGATCTTCCTCACGAATATCTTTTCCCTTTACAATGGTCTCACGGAGTCCATCAAGTGTCAGGTGGATGGCCTTGAGCAAAAGCGTCCTCGGGTGTCTGGAAGAGACATCCTCTAGTCGCGGATCCAATAACAAACGATCAACCCCGGGTATTTTCCGAAAAAGTTCCTGTCTCTCGGCCGCCATGATCGGCTCCTCACCTCATTTGATTATTCTGTCGTACCTGTTCAGGGAGATAAACTTGAAACAACCTCTCGTACTATAGACAAGATTTAATCACCCGTCAATCTCCTGCTCTTTTTCCGCTCCTGAGTGCGGAATTATGTTGAAAAAAATTTAATAATAGTGGTATAATAATTTTTTGTGGTGGGTGTAGCTCAATTGGTAGAGCACTGGGTTGTGGCCCCAGAGGTCGTGGGTTCGAGCCCCATCACTCACCCCAGAATCAAACAAAAGGGGTTAGGTGCATTCCTAACCCCTTTTTTTGGCGGAGAAAATCGCTTGACAGCCATGGTCTGCGAGAATTTCTCAAGGGTTTCCGGATTGAATTTCTTCGAGGGTTTTCTGGAAGGTTGCTGAGAGTGGGCCGCCGAGAGCCACGGCCTTCTCCGCGGCAGCCAAGGCCTCTTCCCGCCGCCCCTCCTTCCAGAGTACCTGGGCCAGATTGTTAAACGCAGGGCCCGAAGTCGGATAAAGATGGGCTGCGTCCCGAAAGGCCTTTTCCGCCTGCGGAAGATCTCCCAAGGCGTAAAGGCTGTTCCCAAGCCCCATGAGTGCGGTGAGGCTCCCGGGCCATTTACGCAGGGCGGTCTGGTATCCATTCACCGCCTCACGCCACTGCCGGGCCTTTTCCAGACCCAGCACAGCTGCAAGATAGGATTTCTCATCAGCGGTGACAGGAAGATCAGCGGGCCGCAGGACCAGGAGCCCCCAGCGGTTACTTCTGGCCCAGGTGTTTTCAAAAACCCGGAAAGGAAAATATTCAGGCTTAATCTTCCCGGAATGCACCACAACAAAGTTCTCCGAGAGATCATATCCTGTGACTACGGCGTAATGCCACTTTGGATGCCATGAAAGGCCCAGGTTCAGGAGCACAATGACCGGATGGCCCCCGCCCACTTCCCGGAGCAACCCCTCTGTCCCGTATATGTGATAAGCTACCCTGCCGGATCGACGGGCTGCTCCTATAATCGCTGGTTGAAGGCTCCCCTTCAAGGAGGGGCTGTAGACCTCGGGAACCAGTGATTCGGGTGTCGCCGGAATTCCACTCCAATGGAGCACCATGGCAAGGCTGGCCGCGCCACACTGATCCGCCTCCTGGGGATACAAAGGGACATTTTTGAGTTCTGCCCGGGAAGGAATGCCTGCCATTTCCTTCTGGATTTGCGTCAGTTGCACGCCGCCGCAGCCTGCAAGCAAAATGAAGAGAATAGTAACGGAAAGAAACGACGCGCCTTGCCGGCGCGTCGCCCTGAAATTACCTGGGGTGATGATACACGAACGGGAAGACATGGGTAAAACCGAGGATATCTGTAATTAAGAGGACGATAAAGACAAGAACCCCGGCGCCGATCAATGCCCCGACTGCGCTGCCTCCCGCGGGAAGTCCATCCACGGTGGCAGCCAATTCGGCCACTTCACTGTCCGTAAGGCATGCGATACGTGCCCTGGCCTCCTCGGGACTGATCCCCTGGGCTTCCAGGACCGCCTGGACCTTTGGCCGGTCCAAGAATGCATTGAGGCGGATGCGATCTGTTTGGTGGGTCTTTGTTGCATTGAGTACTGTTTCCGTCCCCACCATGGCCGCCTGTGCCTTTCCCAAGGCGAAGCCCATGGATAAAAGACAAAAAATCAAAAGGAAACTGACTGGTTTGGCCACCGTTTTCATCATACTGTACCTCCTCACTTTGTTCTGAACAAAACCCCAATCCTAATGCCGAACATCTCTTAGCCGCGTTTCTGGAGTATAGTGAACTCGCAGATGCATGTCAACAAAGGGAGCAGGGCTACCCGTACAGGGAGGAGCAGATGGCCACGGCCGCCATTATCCCCACCACATCTGCCGTGAGCGCAGCGGCCAGGGTGTGCCGAATCCGCCGCACCTGGACCGCACCGAAATAGACCGCCAGGACATAAAAGGTGGTTTCAGTGGAGCCCTGCAGTGTTGAAACGAGGTAGCCCACATAGCTGTCCGGCCCAATGGATGGATCGTTGATCAGGGAAGCCAGAACCCCGTATGCCCCTGACCCGGAGAGCGGCCGCACCAGGGCCATGGGCAGGGCCTCGGGCGGCAGGCCGATTTTTGCCGTCCATGGACCCAGGACATGAACCATGGCCTCCATGGCGCCGCTGGCGCGAAACATGCCCACCGCTACCAGGATTGCCACGAGGTACGGGATAATCTTGACCGCCACCTGGAATCCTTCCTTTGCCCCCTCCACAAACACCTCGTACACAGGAACGCGCCTGGCAAATCCGAAAAGAAGGAACCCCACCATAAGACCGGGGATAACCCAGGAAGAAACAGCCCTGCCCCACAGGATGGCAAGGGGGATACAGGCAAACAACAGTGCAATTGCCAGGAGGCTCACCCACACGGGATAGGCGCCGGTGGAATCATCCAGCCGTACATCATTCGTTTTCGCGGCCACATCCGTTCGTGCGCCCCTGCGTTCTTCCGGTCGATCTTTTCTGAAGAAGCGTTTATAGAGAAATGCAGCACAGATGGCGGCCAGGGTAGAACACACCGTGGCGAAAAGGGTAGTTGAGAGGATTCCGGCAGGGTCCCTTGAGCCGGCCGCGGCCCGGAGCGCAATCACGCCGGTGGGCAGGAGGGTGACGCTGGATGTGTTAATGGCCAGGAAAAGGGCCATGGAATCCGTGGCAGTGCCCGGGCGGGTGTTGAGCGTATCCAGTTCCTGCATGGCCCTGATCCCGAAGGGGGTGGCGGCATTTCCCAGTCCCATGGCATTGGCGGACATGTTCAGGATCATGGCCCCCATGGCGGGATGGTTCGGCGGCACCCCTGGAAAGAGCCGCACCATCAGCGGACGAATCAACCGTGCAAGGATGCGGAGAAGCCCCCCTGCCTCGGCCACCTTCATCAGGCCGAGGAACAGGGTCATCACCCCGATCAAGCCCAGGGCAAGTTCCACCGAGTCCGCTGCCGCCGTTACCATGGCCTTACTCAGGACTTCCATGGGAGACGAAGCACCGGCAGCGGCCACCCAAAAAAGCTGCCGCCATCCCGCTGCGGCAAATGCGATCACGACAATGGCAAGGAAGACAATATTCATAGGGAACCCGCTTTCAAAGAAAATTTTTCGAGTTCTAGTGTGGTTTTTCCAGAACCGTTGCGACCGATTATCGCCCAGTGCTCTCGTTCTCGGATTTCCCAGGAGGTATCCTTCAGGGCGAACTGATCGCGCACCCGCCTAGTGATCCTGTCAAGCACGATTAACGGTTCCATTTTGCCGTAAAGGTGTATTTGTTGACCAGGTGGTGGTGATGATAAGGCATTGTTGTCTTTCACAGCTTTTTTGTGCCGTTATCCTGCTCCCGATCAACGTATTCCATGTGAGACGAAGCATGAAGATCGAAATTGACATTCTCTTTTTAATTTAATAAGTTTTGCGCGGAAGTGTCCAGCATTTATTGCTGAGACCAACTATTTTTCTATTGGGCGTTTATACCTGTTACCACAGTAGGAGAACAACAAGTGAAAATTACCATTGTAGGAGCTGGCGATGTGGGTTTTCACATTGCCAAGCGGCTTTCTGATGAAAACCAGGATGTTGTTGTCCTCGACAAAAATCCCGAAAAAATAGCACAAATCAATGAAAACCTCGATGTCCAGGCCATGCTTGGATCCGGGACCAGCCCTCAAATGCTGAAGGATTCCGGGGTGACAAATGCGAGGATAATCATTGCCGCTACCGACAGCGACGAGGCAAACCTGATCGCGTGCATGATAGCCCGAAACCTGAACCCTGTCATCCTTAAAGTCGCCAGGTTGCGCAATCAGGAGTTTCTCAAAGAAGAGAAACTCCTCGGGGATGAGGGGCTTGGCATAGACCAGGTCATAAATCCTGAATTGGTTATGGTCGAGACTATTCTCAACCTCATGATGTTCCCCGGAGCATCAGAGGTGATTGATTTTGAGGATGGACGTGTCAAACTGGTCGGAGTGACGATCCGAAATGATTCCCCTTTCGTCGGGCGACGGTTCAGAGACATCAGTAAAGGTGAGGGTGGTCTCCTGGTCGGGGCCATTGTCCGGGGAAACCAGGTTCTCATCCCCCATGGGAACGATCATATCAAGGCCGACGATCTTCTGTATGTGGTCACAATACCGGACCAACTGGACAAGTTATTCCGCAAATTGTATGGTCGTGACCGCGAACTGAAAAGGGTATGCATCGTTGGTGCAGGCGCCACTGGGGCATCTCTCGCCGCAGCCCTGGATCGGTCAAGAATCAGTGTCAAGATCATTGAGAAAAACAGCGCCATTTGCACCAATCTTGCCCAGAACCTCGACAAGGTTACGGTCATCAACGGAGATGGCACGAACAGGGATTTGCTCCGGGAGGAAAATATCAGTGAAGTGGATTTTATTGTTGCGGTCACCGGTGATGAGGAAAGCAATGTTCTCATGTCCCTACTCGCGAAAACACTCGGTGCAAAGAGGGCAATTACCCGAATCGACAAGCTGAGCTATCTTCCCCTTGTCTCCATCATTGGGATTGATTCGGTGGTAAGCGCAAGGCTGTCCGCAGTCCGTGCCATCCTGCAGTACATCCGTCGAGGCAAAGTCCTCTCAGTTGTTCCCCTGGAAGGAAAACGCGCTCAAGTCATCGAAGCTGAAGCGTTGCGAACCGCGGATATTGTAGATACACCTCTTTCACAAGTGAAATTCCCGAAAGGGGCAATCTTAGGGGCCATTATCCGTGATGATAAGATCATCATTCCAAGCGGAGACAGCGTGGTTCGGGAAAAGGATCGCCTCATCATCTTTGCGCTCGACAAAGTCATCACCAGCCTTGAAAAGCTCCTTACCGTGAAACTGGAATACATATGATACATTTTCCTACCATTATTCGTTTCACCGGTATACTGGTGTTTTTTCTCGGTTTCTCCATAGGGGCGCCCGTCCTTGTTTCCATAGCGTACCGGGACGGCACCACCCTGGCATTGCTTTACTCCATGTCCATATCCATGGGCATTGGTTTGATCTTCTTCCGTCTGGGAAGGATGGTGGACAAATCAGCCATCAGTCATCGCGATGGAGTGGCAATCGTCGCCATCGGCTGGGTGATTGCAGGCCTCGTTGGTGCACTTCCATTTCTTTTTTCCGGGTCTATCCCCGATTTTACAGATGCCTATTTTGAATCCGTTTCCGGTTTCACCACCACAGGGGCCTCCATCCTGACCAATATTGAAACGGTCCCCAATGCCATTCTCCTGTGGAGGAGTCTTATCCAATGGTTTGGCGGCATGGGAATCATCGTCTTCTCCATCGCCATCCTTCCGTTTCTGGGCGTAGGGGGGATGCAGCTTTACAAGGCTGAAATACCCAGCCCCGTTATGGACAAACTGAAGCCGAGGATTTCAGACACGGCCAAGGCCCTGTGGAAAGTCTACCTCCTGATAACCATCCTTCAGATCCTCCTCCTCACCGTGGGAGGCATGCCCGTTTTCGAAGCGGCATGTCATGCCTTTGCCACCATGCCGACAGGTGGATTTTCCCCAATGAATGCCAGCATTGCGTACTACAACGATCCTTATTTTGAAGGCGTCATTATCATCTTCATGCTCCTTGCGGGAATCAATTTCTCTTTGCACTATAAATTGCTCAAGGGAGAATACCGTGCTTTCCATCGCGACCCGGAATGCCGTGTCTTCCTCATCATTGTGGTTGTATTCACAGTGGCCGTCACCCTGGACATTTACGGAGCTGTTTATGACTCGCTGGCCGGTGCCTTTCGGTATGCGGCCTTCCAGGTAAGCTCCATTATCACTACCACGGGTTTTGCAACCGCAAACTTCGACACCTGGCCTCCCCTGTCCAAAACCATCCTCGTGCTGTCCATGTTCCTGGGTGCCATGGCGGGCTCTACAGGCGGCGGGTTGAAAATCATGCGGATCATCCTGCTGGTCAAACACAGTTACAAGCAGGTCTTTCACATCATCCACCCCCATGCCATAACGGCCGTCAAGCTGGGGGGAAAGCCTGTTCCCCAGGAGATATTGAGCAGCATCTGGGGGTTCTTTGTCCTCTATCTGGGTATCTATGTGGTCTCGGTCCTGGTTATGGCTTCTTTGGGACTGGATATGATCTCAGCCTTTTCCTCGGTGGCCGCGTGTATTTTCAATATCGGTCCCGGCCTGGGGACCGTGGGACCGGTGCAGAATTACTCCTCGGTTCCCCTTTTGGGAAAATGGCTGCTGACATTCTGCATGCTGGTGGGCCGGCTGGAGATTTATACGGTCATCGTCCTGCTCATGCCGGAATTCTGGCGAAAATAGCAGCCTACAACAGATGACTCGAACTATCGGCACCTTATTGGGCAGGCTTATGTTCAAAATGCGCAACAAAGGTCTTATTTCATCGTATTCAATTCCAAATTCAATAATCCCAATGTCAAATCAATGCCAAATGCCCAATGACTGATTCGAATAACAACTTGAATGGTATTGTAGATCTCCGTTGTTATTTAGTCTTCACTGTAATGCGGCCCCACAATGACCAGGTTGTTGGGAAGGATGGTCTGAATCTCCTCCATCATATTTCCAAACAGTATCTCCTTTATAAGGCCATGGCCATAGGCACCTGCAATGACCAGTGCGTCATGCGAAACCTCGTAGAGGCCCTCCCGAAAATGACCCTTCTCAACAAACTGCCATTCCACACCTCCTGACTGGATCCCGGAAAACAGGTCATGTTCTTCGAGGATCTTTTCATAATAAGACTTGGGTTTGTTTTCAGCATACGTAAACAGGTTGAGGGGCAAACCGCTCAGGAGTTGGAGTTTCACCCCCAGACGAAATGCATTGAGGGCATTGGCCGACCCGCCGAACAGGACCACTATGTGTTTCCATTCCTTGTAAACGGCTGTTGGAATAAGCACAGGGAAGGCAGCGTTCTTGATGATCGCCCGCACCCTCGGACCAATGTATCCCAGGCCAACCTTGCTCGAAAGATCGCTTATGGTCCTGGGGCAGGTCATAAAACCGAAATCAACCGGGATATCAGGAAGGGTTGAAGCGGTGAACCGCTTGGGTTCCAGGAAACTCGCATCCACTCCTGTTTCCCGAATCAGGTCCTCGGCGTGCTGTTTTGCCGTTTCAGGCGATCGCAAAAAAGACTTATCAAGATCAACGGTCACCACCTCTCTGCTGAAATACATCAGGAACTGCAGGTGTCTGGGGATAAAAACCTTCAGATGAAGCCCTGTCATCTTGCAGAAATAGATGGATTGCAAAAAAGTTTCCCTGCCAAAGGGGGTATTGCGAAATATATGGAGCAATTGATTTTTCATTCTGTTTTTCCTCCTTTTTTCATTCCGCCTCCTGGGCCATTAATTCCTTGCGGTAATGATCCAATAATGTCGCCTTGGAAATAAGTCCAAGGAATCTTCCGTTCTGTACCACCGGCAGGCTCCAGGAACGCGTCTCATCAAACTTTCGCAATATATCCGGCAATTCATCCTCGGGACTGACTGAAACCACCTGCCGGTTCATGATCTCCTCCACCAGCACACTGTCATAGAGCCCCTGATCAAAGAGATAGGGCCGGATGTCATCCAGGTGAATCATCCCCAGGAAACGCCCGTCTCGTTCGTCTTCCACCGGGAAATAGTTCCGGTGCGATGTTTCCACGATGCGTGCAAATTCCCTAAGCAGCATTTCAGGATGAACCACATGACAGTCCTTTTCCAGGAGCTCCCCGACGCTCAGCTCGGAGAGGACGCGCGCATCGGTCCTTGGCCTGAGCAGTTCACCGCGCTCAATGAGTTCAGCATGGTAAATTGAATGGGGCTCAAAAAAATGGCTGAGCGTGGCAGACAAGACCGAAACCAGGACCACCGAGACCAGGACATCATACCCGCCGGTTATTTCTATGATCAAGAATATCCCGGTCATGGGGGCCTGCAGCACGCTGCTCATAACGCCTGCCATGCCCAACAGCCCGAAGTAGCCTTCTCCTCCCCAGACAACCTGGGGAAACGCGGCCATCAGTGCGCGCTGGTAAAAGAGTCCCGTGAAGCTTCCGATTACCAGACATGGCGCGAATATTCCGCCCGAGCCCCCGCTCCCGATGGTCAATGAGGTTGCCAGAATCTTCGCCAGTATCGATATCCCTGCAAGCAGAATCCCCGAAGCGTATCGGTCTTCAATAATGCTCCTTACATATTCATATCCTTCGCCTAGAGCGTCCGGCAAGACAAGGCCTATCACCCCAACAAAAAGCCCGCCAATTGCGGCCCGCAACCAGAATGACCTGATAACCCTCCCGGACTTTGCGCTCACCAGGCGCAGGAGCCGCATAAAGACAACAGATGATACAGCGGTCAAGATCGCTAGGCCGAGGCAGGCCAGGAGGTTCACATTGCTGATGTAAAAGGAGTGATGCTGAAACGGGATCTGATTTCCCTGGAGCCCCCTGCTCACCTCAGTTCCCACTATCGAGGCAATGGCGATGGGGACCACATTGATGGGAGTCCATTCGCCCAGGATCGCTTCCAGGGCAAAGGCAATGCCTGTTGCCGGGGCATTGAAGATTGCGGCGATGGCTGCGGCTGCCCCGCACCCAACGATAACGGTCCGTTGTCGATCTTTCAGATAAAAAAAATTGGCAATGTTTGAACCAATGCTCGCGCCGCTGATAACGACCGGTGCCTCAGGTCCCGCCGATCCCCCGCTTGCAATAGTCAGGAGACAGGAGACAAGTCTCGAAAAACTCGATCGAAAACGCAGGAGGCCTCCTCTCCTTGAAATACTGTAGATCACCTCAGGGACTCCATGCCCACCAATATCCCTGACGATAGAGTGGAGGAAAAAGATTGATAATGCCGCCCCGATTGCCGGGAAAAAAGTGGCATACCAGTGGGAGCGAAGCGGCATCAGATAGTGACCTCCATGCTGGAGCCCGAGATTCAGTACAACTGATGCGTATCCTCCTCCCAGCCCTACCAGAGCTGCAACGATAATGAGCTGCAGCCGCTCATCCAGCCTGAAAAGGACCTTTCGTACAAGGAATGAAAATGAAAAATCCATAAACCAGCTAAGCCCCTGCTGCCTTTTCACGCGCCGCCATATCCTGTTCCATTGTGCGAACCCTGATTAAAAGATCATCTCCATTTCCGCATTCCCTGAGGAATCGGATAAAGCCGCGATCACGGAGGCAAAAACTGAGGCGGGAAAGGAGTTTCAGGTGGGTCTTCGTGTCGGGGCAGAGGATAACAAACAGGATAAATACCGGCGATCCATCCACCGCATTAAAATCCACCTCGTTTTCAAGGAAACACGTGGAAATCATCCCCCCGGCTGGGACATCCTCCATGGGGTATCGGGGATGGGGAAAAGCAATGCCATTGCCGATCCCTGTAGATGCCAGCTCTTCTCTTTGAAGCAGGCGATCCAGCAGTGTTTCCCAGTCAATTGTTCTTGGAAGAGGAATCAACATACACGCAGCCTCCAGGACCTCTCGAACATCCCGTCCCTTGACAGAGAAAAAAACGCCGCCCCGTCTCATGGACTCATACAGGCTCAATTCCCTGACGGCTGGAATGATATCAGATTGACACGAGGAATCCATGAGCGTCAAATTGCGCCTGCGGGCCCATTTGGCCAGGTCGTTTTTCCGGAATACATAGCTTCCGAAGCGTTCTCTTGCCGGAATTTTTCCCTGCCGTGCCCAGCGCCGAATAGTGGCCTCCGGGGTCCCCAGCATTCTTGCCGCTGTCTTTACATCTATTTCCATGTCAACCTGTTTGGTCATTCTTCAAGTTTAACGTATCTCCCTGAGTAAATAAAACTATCATTCCTTTTCTCTCAGTTTGTCAAGCGCTTCATTGGGCCCGAGCAGGATCAGGGTGTCACTGTCCTTGATCAAGAAATGGGCTGTAGGAATGAGGTTCAGGCGGTCTGGGATGATCTCCTTGATCCCCACCACCTGGATGCCGTACCGGTTGATCAGGTCCAGGTCTTTCAGTTGTTTCCCAATGAATTCCCTCGGCGGCGCAAGCTGGATAATGCTGTATCCTTCAAGAAAAGGCAGGTAATCCAGCATGTTGGGATTATGCAGCCGCTCGGCCAGTGAAATAGCCTGGTCCTTTTCAGGAAAAAAGACCTCTGTGGCTCCCACCTTGTAAAGGATGCGTCCATGGGCCTCACTCACCGCCTTGGCATAAACAAGCTCCACGCCCATATCCTTGAGGTTGAGCGTTGCCAGGATCGAATTACTCACGATCGACCCGATGGAAACCACCGCCACATCCACCTGGTTCAACCCCAGGGCCTCCAGGGCGGCTCGATCGGTGGCGTCCGCTACTACTGCCTGGCTCACGTGGTCTTTGATCTCCTGCACAAGCTCGTGATTCTTGTCTATGGCCATGACCTCGTGCCCTTTTTCGTAAAGAAAGGACGCAAGATAATAGCCGAAATTACCAAGACCGATAATCGCAAATTGTCGCATTGTTCTCACCTCAGGCCATTACTCCAATTACAGGTTGTAATGCCAAATCAATGTCAAATATCAAATGTCCAAATGAGCGAGAGTTCCACACTGCCCTGAGAGGCTCCCTCGCCTTTGGCTACAACAGGCAGGTGATCCTGACATATTTTGTCATTGAGGCATTTGGGTTTTATTTTCCAGCCTATTAGGCTGTGGCGATCCACACCTCACCCGATCATAATGCTTTCTTCCGCATAATAATACCGGGGAGCAGATTCCCGGCTCACGGCCATGGCAATGACCAGGGGGCCCAATCTTCCAATGAACATAACCATGGTGATAATAATTTTTCCAACAGCGGACAAACCGGGAGTTACTCCCGTTGAAAGGCCCACGGTGCCAAAGGCGCTCACCACTTCAAAGAGCAATTCAAGAAATTTGCCCCTGCTCGCAACATGGGGCATTTCTCCGAGCTCGGTTATGAGAAGAGCCATGGTGGCGATAGCGATAACGACACCGCTAATCATAGCGATACTGATGGCCTTTCCGATACTGCCTTCAGAAATGGTACGTCTGAAACAGTGCGTCTTTTCTTTTCCTCGAACCCTCGAAATACCCAGGGCGATCAGGCTCGCAAATGAGGTGGTTTTTATGCCTCCACCGCAGGAACCGGGAGAAGCGCCGACAAACATAAGCAAAATCATGAGGAACAGGGTTTCATTTGCCATGATCCCGATAGGAAGCGTGTTGAATCCCGCAGTCCTTGCGGTAACGGACTGAAAAAATGACGCCAGAATTTTCCCCGGTACGGAGAGTCCCTTTAACGTATTATTCCATTCCATGGAAAGCACAAGAAATGTTCCCGCCACGAGGAGTATTGCTGTCGTGAAAAGAACAATCTTGGAATGGAGACTCAGGCGCGCCCATGCCCGAGGCTTCACCGGTCTCTTCCGCTTCAGTTCGGATAACACCAGAAAACCGATCCCTCCACTGATAATCAGGAGACAGAGAGTACCGTTCAGGGCCCAACCTTCCTGGTAGCTAACAAAACTATCTGAAAAAAGGGCAAACCCGGCATTGCAAAATGCGCTTATGGAGTGAAATACTCCCAGATACAGGGCCCCCAACACGCTCCGGCCGGGAAGGAGACGGATAAAGAGCAGGAGAGAGCCGATACCTTCGATGATTACGGTAAACAAGAACACGTCCCGTAGAAGAGACGGAAGGCTCCGCTCCTTTCCATCCGTGAGCGTGTCCTTGATCACAAGTCTCCCCACAAGTGATGCTCTTTTCCCTGCCAGGAGGAGAAACAGGGTAGAGAGGGTCATAATGCCCAGCCCCCCCACCTGGATGAGCACCAAAATAACGCCCTGCCCAAATCCGGTGAAGTCTTTTCCGGTATCCAGGACCACCAGACCGGTTACGCAGCTCGCCGATGTGGCGGTAAAGAGGGCATTGATCAGGCCGATTGCCTTTCCGGTGGAAGCGGCAGGGAGGGCGAGCAACCCGGTCCCAACCGCAATCAACACGGCGAACGCAAGGATGGAGAACCTGGCAGGTGATCGAAGAATCCATTGCCTCAAACCGGACCCGTGTCGCCCCTTTTCTTTTCGAAAAAATCTGCGCATTATTCAGCGTTAAGCAAACTGCAATCGTGATTACTCATATGGCCAGACTGAAGGTGTTTCGGCTAAACCAGCATGGCTGGACCAAAATAAGCCCAGTCACCCCCTGACATGAAAATACAGTCTGCATATTCGGCCGCCGCCGGGGGTATTTTCACGGTAAAAGTTGAAGGGATCAGAAGTGCACAATCGCCTTCAGTTTTTCCACCTAAGTAGTTTAGTGAGTACCTTGTAATTGACAATGGTAAATCCTGTCAAGCTCCATGTTTTTTCGCTTTTTTCTTGACACATTAGATCCAAAGAGGATAGTGTTTTTCTCGGTCGAGCACTCAGTCGGTTTATAGAGGGTAATAAAGTAATGTCAAAAAGAACTAATATTTTAAAAGCAGCCTTGCGTCTTTTCGCGGAAAAAGGGTTCCGGGACACTACAATGACAGAACTCAGCAAGGTGACGGGCGCTGCCGAAGGGACCATTTTTTACCACTTTAAGACCAAAGAGGACATTTTTCTGGCAATCCTTGAAAACGCTCGGAAAGAAATTATTGGTGAATTCGAACGATACTTTCGGGAGACACGGTTTCCCAACGGTCTCGAGATGATGGAAGGTGTCATTTCCTTCTATCTTTATCTCTCGGCAAGAATGGAGGACCCCTTTCTCCTCCTTCACCGGCATTATCCTTACCAGCTTGCCGAGAAAAACCAGGTCTGCCGCGAACACCTTGAAGCCATTTACAATTGCCTTGTTGATTTTTTTGAGCAGGCTATAACTCAGGGCCAGGAAGACGGTTCCATTCGTGCCATGCCGGCAAGAAAGACCGCTCTCCTGCTCTTTACCATGGTGGATGGACTCATTCGGTTCAAAAACTATAATCTCTATGACGCAAGTGCTCTTTATAGCGAAGTTATTGATGTTTCCCGACGAATGCTTCAGTGTGAAAACGCGAAATAAATTTCTTTTGCTGGAAAGGTGCCAAACATGTTGATGAAGATTTTTCCTTTTCTCGGTTGGTTTCGGAACTATTCTTTGGGCGCGTTGAGAATCGACGCTATTTCAGGGCTGACGGTTGCGTTGGTGCTTATTCCCCAGTCTATGGCGTATGCACAGCTTGCAGGGCTGCCTGCCTATTACGGTCTGTATGCTTCTTTTCTTCCCCCTATGATTGCCTCTCTTTTCGGTTCGAGCCGGCAACTGGCAACAGGACCCGTGGCGGTGGTTTCCCTCATGACATCCGCATCACTGGAACCGCTGGCTACCGCGGGGAGCGAGGGCTACATTGTTTATGCTATCCTGCTTGCGCTCATGGTGGGGCTTTTCCAGTTCGCCCTGGGTCTCCTCCGGCTGGGTCTCGTGGTCAATTTTCTTTCCCACCCGGTTGTCAATGGATTTACAAACGCAGCCGCGCTCATTATCGCATCTTCTCAGCTTTCTAAAATGTTCGGCGTGTATGTGGACAAAGCTCACCACCACTATGAAACCATCTGGCGTGTCATCCTGGCGGCCTTTCATTACACTCACTGGCCGACGCTGCTCATGGGCGCCCTTGCCTTCGCCATCATGTACGGTCTGAAACGTATCTCACCGAAGTTTCCAAATGTCCTCGCTGCTGTCGCAATCACCACCATTATTTCCTGGGCAACCGGGTTTGACCACAATGTTCACGTGGATCTTTCCGCCATCAATTCACCCGATGCGCGAGAAGCGGTCATTAATTTCAACAGGGTCGTCACAACCCTCCCCGCTCTCGCTGAAGAACGCACCCGTGCCGGAAAGGAACTGGAAAAGGCCAAGAAAACCGGCCGCCAAGAGTCCATACTCAAGGCCAAGCACCACCTGGACATGGTCGCCATAAAAATCGAACAACTCAAGTTTGATACGCATATTTTCAGAAAAGAGATCAGAGAATTTCTTTTCAAAGGCGTTGAACAGGAAGACGGGACCCTGAAATTCTATCTCCCGGAAGATATGCCGGCCAACGCGAAGAGCGACGGGAGAATCTGGCGAATCAAGGTGAAAAACAGCCCCCTTGACACTGCCAACCTATTCATGATCGGCGGTGGAGCTGTAGTGGCGCATATTCCCAAAGGCCTCCCCTCCCTTACAATACCGAATATCGATCTCGGCATCATGCTGCATCTGTTTCCTTTTGCCGCCATCATATCGCTCCTGGGCTTCATGGAGGCCATTTCCATTGCCAAGGCCATGGCGGCCAAGACCGGCCAGAGACTTGATCCGAACCAGGAACTCATCGGCCAGGGTCTGGCCAATATTCTCGGCTCCTTCGGCAAGAGTTACCCTGTTTCCGGCTCTTTTTCCCGTTCAGCCGTGAACCTCCAGGCTGGCGCCGTGAGCGGTCTCTCCAGTGTCTTCACCAGCCTCATGGTGGTCATTGTTCTCCTGTTTTTCACCCCGTTACTCTATCACCTTCCACAATCCGTTCTGGCCGCGGTCATCATGATGGCGGTCATCGGGTTGGTCAATGTCTCCGGTTTCATCCATGCGTGGAAGGCACAATGGTATGACGGGGCCATAGCGATCATCTCATTCGTGCTCACCCTTGCCTTTGCTCCTCACCTGGAGAAAGGCATCGAGGTAGGCGTGGTTCTCTCCCTCCTGGTTTTCCTGTACAAAAGCATGCGGCCAAAGGTGGCCTCGCTTTCCAGGCAGGAAGATATGGCGCTCAGGGATGCGGATGCATTTGGACTGAAAGAATGCCAGTACATGGCCCTGGTCCGGTTCGACGGCCCCCTCTTTTTCGCCAATGCCAGCTACCTGGAAGACCGCATCACCGAGCTCATGCGCACCAAACCACGCTTAAAGCATATCGTTATCGTCTCCAACGGCATCAATGACATGGACGCCTCAGGAGAAGAAGCTCTCTCCCTGCTGGTGGATCGAGTGAGAAGCGCCGATATTGACATTTCCTTAAGCGGGGTCAACGAATCAGTCATGAAGGTATTGCGGCGAACACATTTTCTTGAAAAGATCGGAGAGGATCATCTTTATCCGACCATGGAGGCAGCCATCAGCGCAAATTATACACAGAGTCACGCTGAGGCCCTCGAGGAAAAATGTCCTCTCCTGACCTGCTGCAAGATTGCAGAGGAAACATAGAATATGAATATTTTCACCAAAGGAGTTTGGACAAACTATTTCAGAATGCGGCGGTCAGTCTCAGCGGGCCTCTGACCTCAGGAGCTGATCCGGGTGCATGAGGAGGAATCAAATGCCCGTCATAACCTTATTCAGCGGGAACTTTTGCAAGGAAGAACCGGTGCTGGAGACATTGATCTCTGAGACCGAATACAAGCTCATTTCAGACGACGACCTGACTGCAAGGGCCGTCGAACTTTCAGGGATGGCCGCGAAAAAAATCGAGCGAGCCTTTTCTAGCAGGACGTCTGCCTTCAATAAGTTCACCCATGAGAAAGAGAGAGCCACTTCCTACCTGAAACTCGCCGCGGCTCAAGAGCTTGGCCGGGACAACCTGGTTTTTGCAGGGTTTTCAAGCCATCTTATTCCGGCGTCAATCAACCACGTCCTTCGCGTGTGTCTCATTGCGGATATGGAATTCAGGATTTCCGAGGCCAAAACAAATGAAGGGATATCTTCCAAGGAGGCCGCGAAGCTGATCCACAGGCAAGATGAGGACAAAGCTGTCTGGGTAAACCGATTACACGGCGTCAAAGACCCGTGGGATCCCTCTCTTTATGACATTATCATCCCCATGGACAAAACGGCTGTAGAAGAAGCCGCCTCCCTCATCAAGGAAAACCTTGGCAAGGATATTCTCCAAACCACCGCCGCATCACAGAAGGCAGTTGATGATTTCCTCCTGGCGGTTCGTGTGGAAGTGGAGCTGGCCAAGGAGGGGCATTATGTGAATGTTGGTGCCAAAGACGGCTTGGTCACCATTACCATTAACAAGCGGGTCCTTGCACTGGGAAGGCTGGAACAGGAACTCAAGTCCATTGCGCTCAAAGTTAAAGGTGTCAGGGATGTGAAAACAAAAGTGGGAAAAGATTTTTACCAGGCGGATATCTATCGCAAATACGATTTCGAGGTCCCCTCTCGGATACTGCTTGTTGATGATGAGCGTGAATTCGTGACAACGCTCTCCGAACGTCTCCTCATGAGGGATATGGGATCGGTCGTAGCCTACGACGGACGGTCAGCCCTTGATCTTATTGAAAGCGACGAGCCGGACGTGATGATTCTTGATCTCCGGATGCCGGGTATCGATGGCATTGAGGTCCTGCGACGGGTCAAAAAATCCAACCCCTCCATTGAGGTGATTATTCTGACGGGCCATGGTTCGGAAGAAGACCGCAAAACCTGCATGGAACTGGGAGCCTTCGCTTACTTGCAGAAACCGGTGGATATTGACCTTTTGAGTGAGACCCTGAAGAAGGCGAACGACAAGGTAAGAACAGGAAAGATCAAGACCTGATATCAAAGAGGGAAACGTTAGACTTATGTCTTTTCTCGAAAAGCTGAAACCTGATTTCTGGGATTACCATGATATTGCGGCAGGATCCCATAAAAGGCTTTTCAATTTCCGGCGCATGTGGAAGTTGACCGTCTTTCTCACCGCGGGCGTTGCGCTCATTCCCCTGATCTCCCTTACCGTCGTGGACTACCACGTAACCCAGAGATCAGTTGCCTCGGAAAATCTCCTCCGCACGGCGCGTCTTGTCTCCAATACCCGCCGGAGCGTGTTCTATTTCTTTGAAGAGCGAAGGGCGGCGCTGGAATTTCTTGTCCGCCATTACACGTTTGCGGCCTTGAACGAACGTGGGACCCTGGACCGACTCCTCAAGGACCTCAAGGAAAGTTTCAGCGGATTTACAGACCTGGGGCTTATCGATCCCCTTGGCTATCAGAGAGGCTATGCAGGTCCGTTTGACCTGCTCGGCGTTGACTACAGCCTGCAGGATTGGTACCGTGAAGTCTGCAAGAAGGGCATCTACATCAGCGATGTCTTCCTGGGATTCAGGCAGGCTCCCCACATGGTTATAGCGGTGAAACGGAGCCTGCCCAACGGATCTTTTTATGTTCTCAGGGCAACAATTGATACCATGAAATTTCAGGGCCTCCTCTCCGGACTTGAAATGGCCGGCAAGGGCGATGCCTTTATCATCAACCGCCAGGGCATTCTCCAGACCCCTTCCCTCTATCACGGCAGGGCCCTTCAAAAACTATCCCTGCCTGTCCCGGAACATGCCCCCAAGACCCGGGTGTTTGAAACAAAAGACGCCAACGGGGCTCCGATTATCATCGGGTATCGGTATATCGACGATACGCCGTTCATCCTTATGGTGGTCAAACAGAAACGGGGGCTCATGAAGGCCTGGCGGGAGACCCGCACAGAACTCCTCATTTTCCTTGGCATAAGCATTCTGATCATTTCCGGCGTGGTCATCTGGATGGCCACTTATCTCGTAAACAGGATTTTTATAGCGGATCAGAAACGCATCGCCACCCTCCACCAGGTGGAATATTCGAACAAGATGGCCTCCATAGGCCGCCTTGCAGCAGGGGTCGCCCACGAGGTAAATAATCCTCTCGCAATCATCAATGAAAAGGCCGGCCTGATCAAAGACCTGTTCGTTTTTAAGAAAGAATACGCGGGAGACGAAAAACTCCTTGGCCTTGTTGACGCCATTCTCGCATCCGTGAAAAGGGCGGGAACCATCACCAAGAGGCTCCTGAGCTTTTCACGACATTCGGAGATAAGAATTCAGCATATTGACTTGAAGGAACTGCTCCAAGAGGTGTTAGGTTTTTTTGAAAAGGAGGCGGAATATAGATCCATCGATATCTCCATCGATGTTGCCCCATACACCCCCGTTATTGAAAGTGACCGGAGCAAACTGCAGGAGATTTTTCTTAACCTGGCCAACAATGCCTGTTTAGCAATGGAGAATGGCGGCCACCTGAATATCCGCATCGCGCCTGAAGGTTTAAAAAATGTGAAGGTTACCGTGAGCGATGATGGATGTGGTATTGCCAAACAGGATCTCGACCGGGTTTTCGAACCGTTTTTCTCCACCAGGACCAGGCAGGGGGGTACCGGGCTTGGATTGTCATTGACCGCGAATTTCGTCCGGGAATTGGGAGGGGAGATTACGGTTGAAAGTGAACCCGGCAAAGGAACCACGTTTACCGTAATACTCCCTGTCGCCATGGAGAGAAAGGAAGGCAACAACACATGAGAGTACTTCTGATCGATGATGAAGAGGAGCTTGTCTCAACCCTTGCTGAAAGGCTTTCATTCAGGGGAATAGATGCGGACTGGGCGACCAGCGGGAAAGAGGCATTGGAAAAGGCCGCAATAACCTCCTACGATATCGCCGTGGTGGACATAAAAATGCCACGGATAGGGGGCATTGAACTCAAGAGGATGATGTCCAGGCAACATCCCCACATGAAATTTATCTTCATGACAGGACATGGATCTGAAGAAGACTTTCGAACCGGCTCTGAGGAAGCAGGGGCGGAATACTACCTGGTGAAACCGGTGGATATTGAGGAACTGACCCGAAAGCTGAAAAAAGTCATGAGTCGACAGGGAGGCGCGCAATGAACCCGCAGTGGGACATCATCGGCAGTGAGGGTTTCAAATTCATGGGAAAAATGAACGCATCCATCTCGCATGAGATCAAGAATGTGTTGGCCATTATCAATGAAAATGCGGGACTCCTGGAGGACTTCATGCTCATGGTGGAAAAGGGAGTCCCCCTCGACTCGGAACGGCTGAAGAAACTGGCGGATAAGATCCAGTCACAAATCCAGCGCGCGGACCGAATTGTGAAGAACATGAACACATTCGCCCACAGCGTCGATAAGACAAAAGGCAACGTGGAGCTGGGTGAGTTGCTTTCGTTCATGACAGTACTGTCCCAAAGACTTGCCGCCATGAAAGAGCTGACGTTCTCTGTGGTGCCTCCTCCAGACCCGATCACCATCACCACACATCCCTTTCTTCTTGAAAACATGATCTGGCTCTGCCTGGATTTCGCAATGGAAATGACCGGTCCCGGGAAAAGCCTTCATTTAACAGCCGATGCCGATGACCAATGGGCATCAATCACTATTTCAGGGCTGGAAGGTTTACGCGATAATTTTTCTTCAGAGATATTTCCCGGCAAGCGAGAGAACGCCCTTATGCAGGCGCTCGGGGGGCGAGCCGTGTTTGACCAGAGCAGGGGTAAAATCGTTCTCAGTCTGCCGCGGGAGCCTGGAGCACAAAAGGACCTGAAGGCAGCGGGGGAATAGATTATGACTGAAAGAAAGGTTTTGCTCATTGACGATGAGCTGGATTTTCTTGAGGCACTGTCTGAGCGAATGCGAAACAGGGGGCTCAATGTCGCAACAGCCGCCTCGGCCAAAGAGGCCATTCAAATAGCTCAGAGGGAAACCTACGATGTCCTTGTCCTCGACCTGAATATGCCGGAGA
>Ga0164318_10000765_pt1 | contig 26209 bp, 20 predicted proteins | sample GuaBasSedimGuay9_FD_113734 | JGI IMG/M metagenome (GOLD analysis project Ga0164318, IMG submission 113734) | Subseafloor sediment microbial communities from Guaymas Basin, Gulf of California, Mexico - Guay9, Core 4571-4, 0-3 cm | ecosystem: Environmental > Aquatic > Marine > Hydrothermal vents...
CAACTCGATAATTTCCTCCTTATTGCGAAAACTGGCACCCATAATTTCGGTGTTGAAATCAAATTTTTTATAGTAATGGTAGATTTCGGTAACCGATAATACCCCCGGATCTTCCGTAGCCGGGATATGGTCAACTCCTCGCTCCTTTTTGTGCCAGTCTAAAATCCGACCCACGAATGGCGATATCAGGGTAACACCGGCTTCGGCACAGCAGATGGCCTGTGTCTTACTAAAGAGAAGGGTTAGGTTGGTGTGTATTCCTTCTTTTTCTAAAATCTCTGCCGCTTTGATTCCTTCCCAGGTGGCGGCTACCTTTATCAGCACCCGCTCGCGTGAAATACCCTCCTTTTCGTAAAGACGAATTAAACCTTTGGCATAAGAAATGGTATCGTAAATACGAAATGAGAGACGAGCATCCACTTCTGTTGATACACGACCGGGGACAATTTCAAGAATCTGCATACCAAAGTTAACAGAAACTTTTTTCAACCCAAAGCGAAGCTTCTCGTGAATATCACCCTGTTGCTTACGGGCAAAAACCACGGCATCATCAATCAACGTTTTGTATCGGGGGTTTTGTGCCGCGGCCAGTATCAGCGACGGGTTGGTGGTGGCATCTTGAGGTTTGTATTTTTTCATCGACTCAAAATCGCCGGTATCGGCAACCACGGTCGTATATTTTTTTAACTGTTCTAATGTATTCATTGTATCCAATGTTACTCTTTTAATTAACCCTCCTTTATTTAACTCAAACCAAACCGTTTAATCTTTTGGTAATTAGGTTGTGTGACTCCTCCATTATACGGTCAATCAACTCTTTACAAGTTGGTATATCATGAATCAGGCCTGCTACCATCCCACACGACCATGCCCCAACTTCCATATTTCCTTCCATCATTATTTTGGGATACACACCTGCTACTTCGTCAATAACATCCTCAAACCGGATATTCTTTCCCAACTTTTCTTCCTTTTGTAACAATCGCTGTACGGCTGCATTATTCATTACGCGTTCCGTATTTCTCAGCGGTCGCATAACCAGACGGGTATCTAATTCAGTAGCATTCAGAATGGCTTGTTTTACATTATCATGAATAGGTGCTTCTTGGGTAGCCATGAAACGGGTTCCCATATTAATACCTTCGGCACCCAGAGCCAATGAAGCAACCAAAGATCGAGCATCCGCCATTCCACCGGAAGCTAAGATTGGTATTTCCAGCTCTTCGACAGCACGTGGTATTAAAATCATGTTCGGAATATCATCTTCACCCGGGTGGCCACCGCACTCAAAACCATCAATTGACACGGCATCGCAACCAATGGCCTGCGCTTTTAGGGCATGTCGTACTGAAGTACATTTGTGAATGACCTTTATGCCTGCTTTTTTCAGATAGGGCATCACAGATTCCGGATTGCGTCCTGCAGTTTCCACCACTTTTACCCCTCCTTCAATAATGGCCTTAACATATCCCGGATAATCCGGAGCATTAACTATGGGTAAAAACGTTAGATTTACGGCAAAAGGTTTATCGGTTAATTTCTTACATCTTGCAATTTCATTGGCTAAATCGGCCGGGGTTTTTTGGGTCAAGCCTGTTATGGTTCCAATACCCCCTGCATTAGAAACCGCAGCAGCGAGTTCCGCAAAGCCAACATAATGCATACCTCCTTGCATGATGGGATGTTCAATACCAAATATTTCGGTTATCCTGGTTTTCATAATATTATTTTAAATTGTAAAATTGTATTTTTTATCATTTATTACGGCAGTTTGGCTAAAAATCTGCCATTAGGGTTAAATTTTTGGTAAGAATGTAAGAGTCCGGTATAAAAAGAGCCTTTGTCGTAAAAGCCGATAATTAGGGATTCACACGGATGTAAAAAATAAATTATCTGTCCGGCTCATTTTACCTCACTCCCATTGCTCACGCTTTCATCGGGGGAAACAAACACCAGCTTGCCATCTTTGTCTTCCGCCATTAATATCATACCTTGAGATACGATGCCACGCAATTTGCGGGGTTTGAGATTCACCAGAATAGAAACTTGTTTACCGATAATTTTTTCCGGCTCGTAATATTCGGCAATACCTGACACCACGGTTCTTTGGTCGATGCCGGTGTCGATTTTCAGTTTCAGGAGTTTTTTGGTTTTAGGTACTTTTTCTGCTTCCAAAATAGTTCCTGTACGAATGTCCATTTTCATAAAATCATCAAACTCTATTTCCTCTTTAGCAGGTGCAGCCTTAACTTCAGCCATTTCGTTTTGTTTTTTGGTGTTCAGTAGTTTTTGAACTTGTGCTTCCACCTCGCTGTCTTCAATTTTTTCAAAAAGAAACCCGGGGTTATTTAGTTGATGTTCCGATTTAAGTACGTCGGGGTCGCCAGCTTTATCCCAGGTTTTGTTTTTGAGGTTAAGCATTTTATAAAGCTTTTTTGAAGTGAACGGCAGGAATGGTTCCGACAAAACAGCGAGGTTGGCTGTTATTTGCAGCGAAATATTCATCACGGTTTTTACCCTGTCGGGGTCGGTTTTAAATATTTTCCAGGGCTCATTTTCGGTGAGGTATTTATTGCCCAAACGAGCCAGGTTCATCAACTCACTTAACGCTTCGCGGAAGCGGTACAACTCGATACTTTTGGCAATTTTAGCCGGAAAATCAGCCATGGTTTTCAGTACTTGCACATCTTCGGCAGTTAAGGCACCTCTTTCAGGAACAACTCCTTCAAAATATTTTTTAGTAAGCACCAGTGTCCGGTTCACAAAGTTGCCAAAAACAGCCAGCAGCTCGTTGTTGTTACGAGCCTGAAAATCTTTCCAGGTAAAATCGTTGTCTTTGGTTTCGGGTGCGTTGGCCGTAAGCACGTATCGCAACACATCTTGTTTATTGGGAAACTCTTCGAGGTACTCGTGTAGCCAGACGGCCCAATTTCTGGAAGTGGAAATTTTATTATTCTCCAGGTTCATAAACTCGTTGGCCGGCACATTATCGGGCATAATATAAGAGCCTTCGGCTTTGAGCATCACCGGAAAAATAATACAATGGAAAACAATGTTGTCTTTCCCGATAAAATGCACCAGCTTACTATCGTCCGATTTCCAGAAAGGCTCCCAATCTTTGCCTGTTTTCTCACTCCATTCCCTTGAAGCCGAGATGTATCCAATGGGAGCGTCAAACCACACATAGAGTACTTTACCTTCGATACCTTCAATAGGAATCTCAACACCCCAGCTCAGGTCGCGGGTAACGGCACGGGGTTGTAATCCCTGATCCAACCACGACTTAACTTGCCCGTAAACATTGGGCTTCCAATCGTTTTTATGACCTTCCAAAATCCATTCAGTTAACCATCCTTCATACTCATTTAGTGGCAAATACCAGTGTTTGGTCTCTTTCAGTACGGGCACATTGCCGCTTAAGGCTGACTTTGGATTGATCAACTCAAGCGGGCTCAGCGAGGTGCCGCAACTTTCGCACTGATCACCGTAAGCTTTTTCGTACCCGCAATGAGGGCAGGTTCCCGTAATATATCTGTCAGCGAGAAATTGATGGTTTTCTTCGTCGTAATATTGTTCCGAGCTCTTTTCGATAAACTTCCCCTCTTTGTACAACTTCTTAAAAAAGGCAGAAGCGGTTTCGTGGTGGATGGGAGCTGAAGTACGAGAGTAAATATCGAAAGAGATGCCAAAATCTTCAAAAGATTTTTTAATAATTCCATGATACCTATCGACAATATCCTGCGGCGTAACGCCCTGTTGACGAGCTTTAATCGTGATGGGAACACCATGTTCATCGGAACCACCAATAAAAAGTACCTCTTCTCCTTTTAAACGTAAATAACGTGCATAGATATCGGCGGGAACGTAAACGCCCGCGAGGTGACCTATGTGGATAGGACCGTTGGCGTAAGGTAATGCAGAAGTGATGGTATATCGTGCCGGTTTGTTATTCATAACTTTCAATTTTTGAATTTGCAAAGTTAATGAATTGAGCCGATATGTCAGTATCCCTCTTTTAAGCTTTAAATATCGAAAAATATATCCCCGTTATCGCTTTAGCATTTTACGTGAAACGGCCACACCGTTTTTATCGACGAAGTGAACAATGTAAAGTCCTGACGGTAAGCTGGAAACATTGATTGAATAGCCGGATTTTCCTTTAGGAATCGTAGTAGTTTTCTGGATTCTTAATTTTCCGGCCACATCAAAAATTGCGATGGTAGCGGAGGAGGATTTTCGGGCAACCATTTTAAGCTGTAGCCTATTATTTACGGGATTCATAAAAGAGATATCAGTAAAAAGAGAATATTGATATTCATCGATTCCAACATGCTGGTCGACACTTAGTTTTAAGGTAACCGGCAGATGATCGGAGTTTTTTCCCAAAGCATTTAACACGTCAGAAGGTACCGAAGTGTTTGTTGGAGGGTCAAGTAATCCTTCATTAAAATGTTGCCCATCCTGCCCAACTGCCCAATAGCTGTCATCAACATACTTTACATGCTCGGTTCCGTTTTTTACATAATTTGAAATCAGAATATAATCAAACCGGTCATCCATCCCACCCCACGAGGCACAGCCATTGTCGGATGAGTGGGTTGATTGTGTATGGTAATTACGGAAAGCGTAATTGTTATGCCAGTCACCACTTTGGTTAACAGGATCGTTAAAATTGATGCTACTGTTGCTGTTCATGGTAAATTGCAGCCAGGCCGGTTCTGTTTCACCGTAGATGTTAAAATCACCCATCATCAGGTAGTTGGCATTTTGGTCGTGATTCTTCAGGTAGTTCATAGTGTTGGTAGCCATCACTTTTCGCTTGTTACTATTGTCGGTTCCCGAGCCGGCTTTCAAGTGTGCCACCATACAGATTACAAAAGCGGTATCGCCATTTTCCAGGTCAGAAGAGTTGTAGTAAAATTTAAACAAGTTAATATCGCGGACGTAATCCTGTACAATAGCCTGTTTTTGAAAAGTGAGCTTTATTGAATTGTAATAGATAGCGTTGGCCAAATAAGGTGCATTGCTATGGACAAAAGCGGGGCGTTTGTAACGACTGGTCCAGGTAGTGTTTATTACTCCAAGCAGATGTTCCATCATTGCTTCGGAAGCTACCATTTCGTTTACCGAAAAAATATCGGGTTTTACATAATTAATAATTGTTTTGATATAGCCGTCCTTGGTAGTAACATTGTTGTTGGTACTGTTACATCCGTCATAATCGTTGCCATACTGCAACAAGTTGTATTGTAAAACCGTGAGGGTATCCTGTGCCTCCATTGTGCCGGCATAAAGCAGGACTAACATCAAGAACAATAGTTTTTTCATAATGATATTTTCAGCAAAGATAGGTCAAACTGAAAACGCTTGTCTTTTAGGCCGCAAAATAAATTTTATTGGTTTGCTTCGATAAGCAGCTCCAGCATTTTAATGCCGGCTTCCGGAATTTTTGTTCCCGGGCCAAACACGGCTACCACGCCTGCATCGTACAAAAACTGGTAGTCCTGATGGGGAATCACACCACCAACAATGACCATGATATCCTCTCTTCCTTGTTTTTTTAACTCTTCAATAACCTGTGGCACCAGGGTTTTATGGCCGGCTGCTAGTGAAGAGACTCCGAGAATATGCACGTCGTTTTCAATAGCTTGTCGGGCTGCTTCGGCAGGAGTTTGAAACAGGGGTCCCATATCTACATCAAAACCAATATCGGCATAACCGGTAGCAACTACTTTGGCGCCGCGGTCGTGGCCATCCTGACCCATCTTAGCAATCATAATGCGTGGACGGCGTCCCTCTATGGCTGCAAACTTATCAGCCAACTCACGGGCTTTTTGAAATTGCTCGTCATCGCCGGCTTCGGCTGAATAGACTCCTGATATTGATTTTATCACTGCTTTATACCTCCCAAAAACTTTTTCACAGGCAAAGGATATTTCTCCTAACGTGGCACGTTTTTGTGCTGCATCAACTGCCAAAGCTAATAAATTTCCATCACCTGTTTCACACGAATGTGTAATGGCGTCAAGACTTTTTCTGACTGCTTCGCTGTCACGCTCTGCTTTCAATTTGTTAAGTCGCTCAATTTGTGATAGCCTTACTGCCGTGTTATCCACCTCAAGAATATCAAGGGGGCGCTCTTTTTCAGGGCGATATTTATTGACTCCTACAATAACGTCTTTCTGTGAGTCGATACGTGCCTGTTTGCGGGCAGCAGCTTCCTCGATACGCATTTTTGGTAATCCTGTTTCGATGGCTTTGGCCATACCACCCATTTCTTCAACCTCTTCAATCAATTTCCAGGCCTTGTGAGCCAATTCGTTTGTAAGGTATTCAACATAATAGGATCCTGCCCATGGATCTACATTTTTGGTGATGCCGGTTTCCTCCTGAAGATAGATTTGGGTGTTACGGGCAATACGTGCTGAAAAGTCGGTAGGAAGGGCAATGGCTTCATCGAGCGCATTGGTATGTAGCGACTGTGTACCTCCCAAAGCAGCTCCCATGGCTTCAACACAGGTTCTGGCCACGTTGTTAAACGGATCCTGCTCGGTAAGGCTCCATCCGGATGTCTGGGTATGAGTTCGCAAAGCCATCGACTTTGGATTTTCGGGGTTAAACTGCTTTACAATCTTAGCCCACAGCATACGGCCGGCTCTCAGTTTGGCAATCTCCATAAAATGGTTCATTCCCAGCCCCCAGAAAAAGCTTAGACGAGGAGCAAACTGGTCAATCTTCAACCCGGATTTTAATCCCGTTCTGATGTAGTCGAGTCCGTCGGCCAGGGTATAGGCCAGCTCAATATCGGCGGTAGCTCCAGCTTCCTGAATGTGGTAACCGGAGATGGAGATGCTGTTAAACTTGGGCATATTTTGTGAGGTGTACTCAAAAATATCGGAAATGATGCGCATGGATGGTGCCGGAGGATAGATATAGGTGTTGCGAACCATGAACTCTTTTAGAATATCATTTTGAATGGTACCGGCAAGATCTTCCATTGTTGCACCTTGTTCCAACGCGGCCACAATATAAAACGCCATCACAGGCAACACGGCACCGTTCATGGTCATTGAAACAGATATCTTATCGAGCGGGATTTGGTTAAAGAGTACCTTCATATCCAGTATTGAGTCGATGGCAACACCGGCTTTTCCCACATCACCCTCCACGCGTTCGTGGTCAGAGTCGTAACCACGATGGGTTGCAAGGTCGAAAGCCACGGAAAGTCCTTTTTGGCCGGCAGCAAGATTACGGCGATAGAAGGCATTGGACTCTTCAGCCGTGGAAAATCCGGCATATTGTCGTATAGTCCATGGTCGGGTTACGTACATGGTCGAGTAGGGGCCTCTTAAAAATGGGGGTATACCGGCAGCAAAGTCAAGGTGTTTCATCTTTTTTTTATCACCGGCAGTAAAAACCGGTTTTACCTTAATGTGTTCCGGTGTTTCCCAATTGGTTTTAATGGCCTGTTGCTTTTCCCATGCTACAGCTGTAACATTAGACACAGGAACGTTATCGATGTCAATATTTTTAAAATTCGGCTTCATATTTTTATTGTTTTATTGCCATTAATTATATTTTCAGCTCACGGTTGCAAACCGTGAGCTAAATCAATCATACTAAATCTGATTATGCCGGAATCATTTAATGTTCGTTTCAAACCGTGAACCGGATTTAGAAAAAAACTTTTTAAATAAAGGACACTCCTTAGCGCACGGTTTGCAACCGTGCGCCTTATTAACTCCTGACAATTTGTAAACTATTTATATCCACATTTCACAAAATTTAGATCTTAAATTTATTATTATTAATCCATTTCTCTTTTTAGTTTAGCTCACGGTTTGCAACCGTGAGCACATTATAACTCTTGACAGTTTGTAACTGTCGCTATCTTACAAAATCAATTTCCAAAACATAGTCCATACCTGAATAATTTCGTACACTGCTGTAAATCCAATCCTCCGGATTTGCAACAAGTCCTGCCTTTACAGGATTGTTGTGAATATAATTCATCTTTTGATTAATAACCCGCTACTGTAAAAGTTAGAAAATATAGTGCTGATTCGTCTTTGATATGATAACTTGACATTGATATTGTTTTTTTACATTACGCAGTTGCAAACTGCTGTTATTTTTTATTGCTCACGGTTGCAAACCGTGAGCTATTATTAACTTTATATTCCCAGCATCTGCTGGTAGCGTTTCAGCTCCTCCAACACATTGCTTTTTACATGAATAAAGTTTTCCATTCCGGCAGCTTTCAAGTGCTCAACAAGTTCCGTCGGATAGCCTGCCAACACAACAATAAACTCACTTTTTAATGCAGTAATCGCCTCTCTATCCATCGTTTTATAATCTTCGTCTGAGGCACAAAGCACAACAATATCAGGGTTGCTTTTTTTTGCTGCTTTTACACCCTGTTCAACAGTTTCAAATCCCTGATTATCGATTATCTCAAATCCTGCCACGCCAAAAAAGTTTTCGGCAAACTGACTTCTTACTCGTCGCATGGACAGGTTACCATAAGTAAGCATCCAAACCTTTGGTCTTGGGTTATTGTCGGCAAAGCGATCGGTTCGGTAGCGCAGCTGTTCATAAGCTGAGGCTCCCCGGTAACGTTTTAAAGGCTTCGCATCAACCTTGGATTCATCAACATCTTCAACAAAAAGCACCCCCTCGTTTGATAGTTTATCCAGTTGTTCCATACTGTTTGGGAACTGGTTAATGCCCAACATCGATTGTTTTCGAAAGGCCAGATTCCTATCTTTTTCAGCAGCCTCATTCTGAATTCTACTTTGGATCATTCCTTTCCTGAAAGCATTATTATAGCCTCCTTGCTCCTCGATTTCCAAAAACAGATTCCACGCGTGTTGAATCAACTCGCCGGTTAAATTTTCAATATAGTAAGAGCCGGCAGCCGGATCAACTACCTTATTAAAGTAGGATTCCTCTTTTAATACCAACTGCTGATTGCGGGCAATCCGATTTGAAAAGTCATTACCCTCTGAAAACACGCTGTCAAAAGGTAAAACCGTCATGCTATCGATGCCCCCGATAAGAGCGGACATCGTTTCGGTGGTAGTTCGTAACATGTTAACATAGGGATCATAAATGGTTTTATTCCACCATGAGCTGGAAGCATGAATATGGGCAATGCTGTTTTCAACCTTTTCCAATCCGTAAGCATCAACCATTTTTGCCCACAACAACTTAAGAGCCCTGAACTTGGCAATTTCCATAAAATATTCGGAACCAACAGCAAAATGAAATCGTATTTTTGGGGCTACTTCATCGATAGAAAATCCCTGATCGGTTAAAAAAGTAAGGTATTCGGCACCCATGGCCAAAGCACAGGCAAGTTCGCTAATAATACCACCACCTGCATTATGGAACAGGTGGGCGTTTACAGTAATTAGTTGAAATGCGGGTAGATACTCACCTGTTTTAAAAAGTTTAACAAGCGTATCAAACTCTATTTTTTCCCCACGAGCAAAACGGCCTCTCATTGAAAATTCTCCCAGCGGATCAACATTCAGCGAGCCCTTTATTTTATCTAAATTATAATGGTGCTTTTTTGCCAAACGGTCAAGTGCCATCAAAATCTCGTTAGCGTTTCCTCCGGAAAAGTTTAATTCAATGCTATCGGCACGAATATTTTCCAGTAATTTTTTTAGCTCTTCTTCTCCCGGATTAGTGTTCTCAGGGAAAATAAAACCTAACGAGTCAATCCCTCGCGCGCTTACATCAAGCGCCTTTTTGTTTGCTTGAGTAAACTCGTTAACTACTATATCCTGCCTTACCAACCAGCTGTTTTCATGCGTATGCTTCCCTCTAAGGTAAGGAAATTGAGCCGGCAAAATCTTAGTAAAAGAGCTGTTTTTTAAATCTTCTTCGCGGTAAAAAGGTTTGATTTCAAACCCTTCCGCTGTTTTCCGAATAAGTCTACTGTACGGTTTTCCTTTTAAATCTTTAACAATTTTTTCTTCCCATTGCCTGATGGACACGGGAGCAAACTTGTTAAAAAGGTTTTTATTTGACGTTACGTTTTCCATTTGTTTTCAGTTGTGAAATAATAAACAAAAGTAGTAAAACTCCTGATTGGAGTAATTGAAATCAAACTAAATTAGCAAAATTTGATAAGAGCTAAAATAGTCAATTCTAAACAGCCATCGTCCACAATATTTTAATTATTTAACACATTTATAGTGATTTATTGAAAAAACAAGTGTTTCTTTGCACCCTTGAATTTTTTCTGTCGTAATTTATGGGGTAAATTGACGTGGATAAAATTCCAAAATGGAGGCAATTTTGCCCACATCAATTTAAAAACATATTATGACTTTTGAAGACATTAATATCCATAAGGATATTCTCAAGGCTATTGGTGAATTAGGATTTGTAAATCCAACACCTATTCAAGCTGAAACCATTCCGCATTTATTAGAAAACTCCGATCAGGATATTTTGGGATTTGCCCAAACCGGAACCGGAAAAACTGCTGCTTTTGGTTTACCCATTATCCAGCAAATCGATACCGACAGTAATCAAACACAAAGTATCGTGTTGGCCCCAACGCGCGAACTTTGTATGCAGATTGCCAAGGATTTGGAATCTTATTCAAAATACACCAAACACTTAAATGTAGTAGCAGTATATGGTGGAGCCAGTATCGACACCCAGATAAGAGCACTCGGTAGAGGAGCACACATTGTTGTTGGCACCCCCGGCCGTACGCTCGACCTTATTAAAAGAAGAAAACTAAAACTTCACAATGTTCAGTGGCTTGTTCTCGACGAAGCTGATGAAATGCTGAACATGGGTTTTAAAGAGGAGCTTGACAATATTTTGTCGGAAACCCCGGAAACAAAGCAAACCCTTCTGTTTTCGGCCACCATGCCCAAAGAGGTTGCCCGTATCGCTAAAGAATACATGAAAAACAGCAAAGAGATTCGTGTTGGCGAAAAAAATGCCGGAGCCGAAAATGTTGAACACGCGTATTACGTGGTACGTGCCAGCGACAAATACGCCGCGTTGAAACGTATTGCCGATATCAACCCCAATATTTATGGTATTGTGTTTTGCCGCACACGGCGCGACACCAAAGAGGTAGCTGATAAACTTATTGAAGACGGATATAACGCCGATGCCCTGCATGGCGATCTTTCACAATCGCAGCGTGACATGGTGATGCAGCGCTTCAGACAAGGTAGTCTGCAAATTCTCGTGGCTACCGATGTGGCTGCCCGCGGGTTAGATGTAAACAGTCTTACGCACATTATTAACTTTAACCTCCCCGACGACCTTGAAGTGTATATACATAGAAGTGGTCGCACGGGCAGAGCCGGAAACAAGGGAATATCAATCACCATTGCGCACTCAAGAGAGCTTTCCAAGATAAGAACCCTTGAAAGAATGGTAAAAAAGCCATTTAAAAAAGAACGTATTCCCAGTGGCGTGGAGATTGTTGAGAAACGATTGATTAACTTAATCGATAATATCAAACATACTGTCGTTGACGAAAAGAAAATTGCTCCTTATCTGGATGATATCTTGCAAAAACTGGAAGAGCTATCGCGTGAAGAACTGATAAAAAAACTGGTGTCTGTTGAGTTTACCCGCTTTTTGGAATATTACAAAGGTGCTAAAGATATTAACTTTGAAGGCAGCGAGTCAAGAGGAAGAGACCGGGATCGTGACCGCAGCCGTGGCAGAGATCGTGATTACGACAAAGGAGGTGCTGGTGACAGATCGAGAAAAGAGCGTCGTTCTGAATCAAGGGGAAAAGGTAAATTCTCCAGATTTTATATTAATCTGGGAACCAAGGCTAACATCAATCCTGCTACCTTAATTGGTATTATCAACGATGTAACCGACAACCGCGAAATCGGTATAGGAAGAATTGAGCTGATGAAAAAATTCTCGTTTTTTGAAGTTGACAGCCATTATGAAAAGGAGATTGTTAAATCGTTTCAGGATGTTGGCTACAAAGGACAGAGCATTATTGTTGAGCTTTCAAACCCGAAACAAGAATCAACTACCGATCGTTACGAAAAGCGTCATAATACTTTCGAGCGGAGCAGAGGCTCAAAATCCTCCGGAAGGCGAAAAGACAAAGGTTTCGATCGGAAACAAAAAGGAAAAAGAAGAAAATAATCTTTTACGAGCCGAGTGATTTAAGATTTATTAAAGAAGATGGATTTTACATCGTTCAATTATAAAAAAATCCCGACAGATACTCTGCCGGGATTTTTTCATGTTCAAAAAAGAAGGATTAATCTTCTTCTTTTTGTTGTTCTTCGTATTCTTTAAGCAGTTTTTCCTGAACATCACCTGGTACCTGAGCATATTCGGCAAATTGCATAGAGAACACACCACGTCCCGAAGTAATGGAGCTCAGCGAAGTGGCGTAACGTTGCATTTCGGCCAGCGGTACACGAGCACGAATAATCTGGTTTTTACCTTTGGCATCCATCCCCATAATCATGGCTCTGCGTCCCTGCAGGTCGGTCATAACCGAACCCATCATTTCTTCAGGAATGCTAACTTCCACATTATAGATAGGCTCCATAATTTTTGGACCTGCCTGTTTAAAAGCATCGCTGAAAGCAAAACGACCGGCTAGTTTAAACGAAATTTCATTGGAGTCAACCGGATGCATTTTACCATCGTAAACATAAACCACAATATCACGGGCATAAGATCCGGTTAGCGGTCCCTCTTCCATACGCTCCATTAAACCTTTCATAATGGCAGGCATAAAGCGTGCATCGATGGCACCGCCAACGATACAGTTGTGGAATATCAGTTTTCCACCCCATGGTAAAATATGCTCATCCGTACCTCTAACGGGTATATCGGTTGGCTTTTCATAATCTTCAACATAAGGCTGAACCCTAAGATATACCTCACCAAACTGACCTGAACCACCCGACTGTTTTTTATGACGGTACGAAGCATTGGCTGTTTTTGTAATGGTTTCGCGATAAGGTACTTTAGGAATAAATGTTTCAACTTCAATTTTGTTATCATTATCCAAATACCATTTAATGGTGTTCAAATGGATGTCGCCCTGGGTTCTTAGCAATTGTTGTTTCAACTCGCGCGAAAATTCCATGATGATAGTAGGATCGGTTTTGTGCATTTCGTTAAGAACAGCAGCCATCTTTTCATCATCCGTAGAGTTTACCGCTTTAATAGCCACGGTATATAAGGGATCGGGAATCGGATAGCTTTCAAAACCTGAATCTACATTTTTAGAATCCATCAAAGTATCACCGGTTTTCACATCTTTAAGTTTGATGGTAGCTGCAATATCACCGGCAACCACTTTATCAACTTTGTCACGATTTTTGCCATTAAGTGCAAACAACTGGGTAACTCTCTCTTTATTGCTGGTGCGGCTATTAATCAGATCCTGACCCTCGGTAACTTCGCCTCCGTAAACTTTAAAGAAGCTTACTTCACCAAGATGCTGTTCGATGGATGTTTTCCATACAAACAAAGCGGTTGGGTCGTTTACATCACATTTAAACTCTTTACCATCTTTGGTTACTTTGGCAGGACGATGGTTTGGCGCCGGGCAACTTTTAACAACGAAATCGAGTAGGCGAGTCATGCCAATGCCATGTTTTGCTGAAACAACCATTACCGGCAAAATAGCTCTGGTAATCATGCCCAAGCGAAGTCCTTCACGCATCTCTTCGATGGTAAGGGTATCGTTTTCAAAATATTTTTCCATTAGTGCTTCGTCACCTTCGGCAGCGTTTTCGATTAACTGTAGGTGTAACGCTTCGGCTTTTTCTTTTTCACTATCGGGAATATCAAGAATATCAGGCTCTCCACCATCCTCTTTAAATTTTAACATTTTCATATACACCAGGTCGATAATGGTATCGAACCCTTCGCCACTATTAACCGGATATTGAACCATAGTAACCTTATCGCCAAAATAATCTTTTAGCGCGGTAATAGAATCGTTGAAATTGGCACCATGATGATCCATTTGGTTAATAACAAATACCACCGGACTATTCATTAACTCGGTTTGACGGTAAGCTGTTTCGGTGGTTGCTTCAACTCCCGACTGTCCATTAACAACCAGCACGGCCGTATCGGCAACACTAAGAGCAGCTATAGTCTCTCCAACAAAATCAGAAAAACCGGGCGCATCGATTATGTTGATTTTTTTACCATCATAGGTGGTATGCAACAACGATGAATGAACTGAATTTTGACGTTCCAGCTCGATGGGTTTATAGTCAGAAACGGTATTTTTGTCGTCAATACTTCCTCTTCTATTAATCATTTTACCTTCGAAAAGCATCGATTCTGCAATCGTTGTCTTTCCTGATTTCGCACCTCCAATCAGCGCAATATTTCTAATGTCCTCAGTTTGAAATACCTTCATAATACTCAAAATATTAATTAATTAGCACTTTGTTTTTCTCAAGCAGCAAATGTAATAAAATAAAGTTACAATATTTACGCTCCTAATTATTTAAAACTATGCTAAAGAACAAATATTTACACTAATTTTGTCTTTGAAAAATGTGATAACCATGAAAACAATAGTATCCTTTATAATCCTTCTTTTAGTCAATGCGGGACTTCTTGCACAAGACACCCTGCCCGACCCCAATATCCCTTTCGACAAAGAAACCCAAACAGTTGAGTTTTCTAATGTTATCCATGTTCAGGGTACAAAACAGGAATTATTCAACCGATGTGTTTATTGGCTGAACGACTTTTACAAAAGCCCTACTCGTGTAACACAAATTCGCGATTTACCTTCGGGAAAAATTCTTGGAAAACATTTTTTTCCTCTTTACACATTCGATACAATTGACAAGGTAAAAAAGAAAACCGCCAAGGTTAATTATACTTTTATAGTGGTATTTAAAGATGGCCGTTATAAGTGGGAAATTAACGAACTGGAAGTTATTGCCAACCGAAAAGTACCTATTGGGGAGATGCTGAACAAGAGCGACACCATGTATCGTAAAAAATGGAAGTCCTATTTAATTCAGATAAATGAATTTATTGAAAACTGGAGCAGTAATTTGACAAATAAAATGCAACCTGAAAAGGCAAAGAAAGAAGAGGATGATGATTGGTAAGGATTACAAAAGAATTTAACAAATCATGCCGAGAAGAAGAAAACGTGATATTATTGTCAAAGGCTTCTCCAAACTTTTAAAGGAGGATAAGCTTAAAATTGTTGCCGAGTTGATGAACAATTCAGCAGAGACCATTGATTTGATGAAAAGCTTTTGGCATCCTGACAAGCACAAACAAGAAATTTTTGATGAATTTTCGGAGAACACCATTTCAAACTTTTACATTCCTTACGGGGTATCGCCCAATGTAATTATCAACGGTAAAATGTATTTGGTTCCCATGGTTATCGAAGAGAGTTCGGTAGTAGCCGCTGCCTCTTCGGGAGCTAAATGGTGGCTCGATCATGGTGGGTTTCATGCCGAAGTAGTAGATGTTATCAAAATTGGTCAGTTGCATTTTAGCTGGAAGGGGGATGTGAAAAAGCTTTATGAAGTGTGGGATGAACTTACCCGTGCTTTCCGAACGGCAACAACTCATATTACGGCAAACATGGAAACACGAGGCGGTGGCATTACCGGCTTTGAGCTTTTGGACATGACGGATAAGATAAAGGATTACTATCAGATTCGTGTTTCGTTTAACACCAAAGACTCCATGGGCGCTAACTTTATCAACTCTTGTCTGGAGGAGTTCGGACAAACGCTGAAAACCTTTTTAAGCATTCATCCCGATTTTAAAGAAGAAGAAAAAGAGGTGACCATTATCATGGCTATCTTATCTAACTACACACCCGGTTGTTTAGTGAAAACATGGGTGGAATGCGATATTTCAGAATTAAATAGCCTGGATGATCAGCTTACCGGAGAACAGTTTGCCGAAAAATTTATGACCGCAGTAGAAATTGCCGAGGTAGATACTTACCGGGCTACCACGCACAATAAAGGTATTTTTAATGGAATTGATGCTGTGGCCATTGCCACCGGAAACGATTTCCGGGCGATTGAGGCAGCAGGACATACCTACGCCTCAAAGGGCGGGCAGTATAAAAGCCTTTCACATGTAGAAATTAAAGACGGACGGTTTAAGTTTTATCTGGAAATCCCTCTTGCGCTTGGCACAGTGGGCGGCTTAACTTCGCTCCACCCGCTGGCAAAACAGTCGCTGGAATTACTTGGAAAACCCACTGCTGATGAATTAATGATGATTGCAGCCACCATGGGGCTGGCCAATAATTTCTCAGCTGTTCGCTCGCTGGTAACCAAGGGTATTCAACGTGGCCACATGAAAATGCACCTAATGAATATCTTAAACCACTTTCAAGCCACTGAAGATGAAAAACAACTGGCCTTAGAATATTTTGAAGATAAGATAGTTTCGTTTGCCAGTGTCCACGACTTTTTAAAGAAAATACACCTCTCATGAGCTACCAATCTCAATATTATAAAGCCCCGGGGAAATTATTAATTACCGGTGAATACCTTATCCTTGAAGGAGCAGAAGGGCTGGCACTTCCTTTAAAGCAGGGCCAGGATTTAACCGTAATAAAAACAGAAATCCAAAACCGGCAATTGGTTTGGGAAGCCTTCTCTCCGGAAGGATTATGGTTTTCGGCCACCTTTGCCCTGCCTTCCTTCACTATTATCAATACTTCGGATAAAGCGTTTGCCCAACGGCTAACCGGAATTTTAAAAGCCGCTCAACAGCTCAACCAAAATTTTCCGGCTCCCGGCTCTTATGAGGTAAAAACGGTGTTGGATTTTAATCCCGAATTTGGTTTCGGCTCTAGTTCAACACTCATTGCCAACGTGGCACGCTGGGCTAAAGCCGACACCTTCGAATTGCAAAACCTCACCTTCAACGGCTCGGGATATGATGTGGCCGTGGCACTCGAAGCCAAACCCATAATTTACAGCCTAAAACAAAAAAAACCTGTTTATCACCCCGTGGTTTTCAACCCCGCTTTTGCCAACAATCTCTATTTTGTATATCTCGGTAAAAAACAACGCTCGTTGGAGGAGGTAAAGCGGTTTAAAGAGAAAGCCCTGTTTTCACCTGCCGATATTGATGCCATTACAGCCATCACACGGGAAATTGTTAACTGTCGTTCGTTACAACAATTTGAAAGCCTTTTAAAAGAACATGAGTCCATTTTGTCCGGTATTCTGAAAACACCTCCTGTTCAGCAACAACTATTTACGGATTACAACGCAGGGATTGTAAAATCGCTGGGAGCCTGGGGCGGTGATTTTGTGCTGGTAACTTCCACCAAACCGGTAAATGAGTTTAAAAAGGAAATGAATAAATTTGGTTTTGAAACAGTTTATGGTTTTAACGACATTGTTAGCAATTAGCAACTAAAAACCGCATTCTAACTCATAATTATTTAAGTAATCAACTTTAATTATTTCCGGCCGTAATCTGCCGGTATTTCACCCCAGGCATCGGTTCTCCACTTTAAAATAGGATTATTCCATTCATTGGTCTTTAACCATTCAACTGCCTTTTCAATACTATCAAAAAGCGTTGCGTTTTTCGCTGATCGACGCAACTTAGTGTTTACCCTTCGTTTGCTTACCCAGCTAATGGCTGTGTTGGAGTCGGAATAAATAGGAATTTTAAGCCCCTTTTGTTTCAGATAAGCAAGTCCCAAAACAATGGCCAAAAATTCACCAATATTAACCGTTCCCTCGGGATAAGGCCCACGGGCAAATACCTGTTTTTTTGTATCAGTCATAACACCGCGGTACTCTAATATTCCGGGATTTCCGGCACATGCTGCATCAACCGAAAGACTGGGAACAACAGGCTTGCCAATTGCTTTCAGTTCCATATCCGATAACCCGGATCCCTTTTTGGTATCGATTCCTTTATAATTTTCGTAAAAACTTTTGGCCGCGTCTTCTGCTTCCTGCTTGTTAACAAAGGCTTTGTACTGCGCCCCCACTACGCCTTGTACCTGACTTTTGCACTCTTCCCAGGAAGAATAAATTCCGGGATTATGCCCTTTCCAAACCACATAATACTTTTTAACTTTCTTTTTTCCCATGAATCAAAAGTATCATTTTTATTTTGTTAATTTTGGCTCAACAAATAATTATTTATCATGAAACATTTATCGGTATTTATTTTGATTCTATTCACTATGATTTCGTGTACAAACCATAATGGCGTTTATTTTGAAAAAAGTGTGCCGCTTGAAAAACACAACTGGCAACGTTTTCACAACATCGATTTTAACGTTCCGGTGAAAAAAGATAAACTGTTAGACTTTTCGATGGTTTTTAAATACAACGAAGATTTTAAAGATGTGTGGCTTCCGGTAAACATCACTTTTACTACCCCGGGAGGCGAAATACGCACACGAAATTACCGGTTCAGTTTACTCAACCGTAAAACCCGTAAAAAACTCGGAACCACGATAAATCATATTACAACAGTTGTTATTAACATTCGTAAAGAGATGCCATTTTCTGCCAATGGAGATTGTGTGGTTAGCATTGAAAAGCGAATCCCCAAAATGGACACTTACGGTATTGTAGAAGTGGGATTAAGAGTAGTAGAGAGCCAACCTAAAGCAGCCCCTAAAGAAAAAGCGAGCTAGGACGTAATATCTCTGATTTCTATTTTTACTCAGATGTTTCTGCTTTATTATCTAAATTCCCAACGTTGTTTTCAACTCTTTAATCCTTGACTTGCTCACGTTAATCCTGCTTCCGTCTTTGAGCACAACAAGGTAGCTCTCTTTGCCATACTTTTCTATTTTATCCATATAATCACTATTGATGATGGAGGAGCGATGAACCCTGATGAAATTTGTTTTCGGAAGATTTTTTTCCAAAAAGTTCATGGTCTCCTTTTTTAAATAGGATTTGCTTTTGGTAACAATTTCAACATAATCATCCTGAGCATCAATCCTGATGATTTCAGAAACAGGGATAACGTCTATCCGGCTACCTGTTTTTACAAAAATTCGGTGGATGGTATCAGCCTGTTCTTTTACTTTAGTTACCAAATTTTTAACATTATCTTCTTCTAATATCTTTTTCGAAATCTTGCTTTTTGCCTTTGTCAGAGCCTTTAAAAAGCGTTCTTTTGAAAAGGGCTTCATTAAATAATCGGTGGCATTCAGCTCGAAAGCTTTGATGGCATATTGATCGTAAGCGGTAGTAAAAATAATTTGTGGATACTCATCAAGCAATTCCAGCATCTCGAACCCGGTGAGTTTTGGCATTTGCACATCAAGAAAAACAAGATCAGGGTGGTGTTTTGAAATGGCTTTAATGCCATCGAAACCGTTTTCGCACTCCGCCAAAATTTCAATATCCGACTCCTCGGAGAGATAAGCCTTAATAAGGTCTCTTGCCGGGGCTTCATCTTCAATAATTACAATTTTAATTTTTTCCATAACTATGCTGGTTTTGTTAAGGGTATTTTTAACGTGGCATGGTATGTTTTTCCGTCCGAATCAATCATTAGTAGATCGTTACGGTGATAAATCAAAAGTAACCTGTCACGTATATTTTTTAACCCAATCCCCTCTCCTTTTTTTCTGATGGCGGCCGGGTCGTATTTATTACTAACATGGATGGTAACAAAGTCATCGTTAATGTGACACGACAATGCAATTTTTACCTCTTCGGTACTGTTGTAAACACCGTGCTTAATGGCATTTTCGATAAGCGGTTGCAATATCAGACTTGGCACTTTAGCTTCAAAACATTTGGTGGGAATATCCGGAACAAAATTCAGTCGTTTGCCAAAACGAACTTTTTCGATATCCAGATATCGCGATATGTTTTCAAACTCGTTTTCAAGTGTGGTAGTCGATTTTCTATCAGAGCTCAGCGAATAGCGTAAAAAATCGGATAACTTTATCACCATCTCCTGTGCTTTATCAGGTCGCGACAAGGTTAGCGAACTTACCGAGTTAAGACTGTTAAATAAAAAATGCGGGTTAATCTGCGACTTGAGCGCGTTAAGTTCTGCTTCTTTTACCAAACTTTTCAGTTCGCCTTCATGCCTTAACTTTTCCTGTAAATCTTCATAATACAAAATCAGGTAATAAATTAAAACATAAACGATGTAATAAAACAGCCCTGTAATAATTCGCCATGGTGTCGATTCTTTTAAAAACTGCAAGTATGCCTGATCAGCAGGAAAAAGACTAATAAGCGTATAATATGAAACGAAAAACCAGATGGCAATAATAACTCCTGCCACCATCAAATGCTGAAACAACAAGTCAACTCCGGAGGGCTTTTCCTTTAGGTTGTACCTTATAACAAACCAGAGAGTGTAGCCGGCTGCTGCAAACAATAAATTAAAGACAACGCTATCTGTTATACTTTCGGTAAGCGAAATGTCGTATAAAAAAAACAGTAATGCAGCATGAACCACGACAATTACCAGCCAGGTAACAAAGTAAATTGTTAAATAATATTTTTTTGACAAAACCGGAGTAGTCACTTATTAATAGCTTTTAATTTCAATACCGCCAAACATCACCATTCCTTTTATAACAAGGGTTTTTGATTTATCAAGCTCCGAAGAAGCCACCCGCCGTTTGTCGTTAATACCTCCTAAAATCGAAACCGTGTCTATTTGAACCTTCCAGGTATTAGGAAGAATGAGTGTCGTTCCGCCAAACAGGGTAAATACATCAATCACGCACCCTTCTGCATCCATCTCAGAACCAATCATATTAATTTCAGAACCGCCAAAAACCGAGGTAAGGTTGCCTCCTTTAAAATGCTTAGAGTCAACCTTTTTGTGTCCTCCCCCGAATATCGAAATATCGTTTATAAAATCATCCCTGTAGGTTGAATATCCTCCAAAGTGATGTTTCCATTTTTTTTTATCGAAATCGGGCTTGCCCGGAATATTTCCGCGGCGCGAAATAACCAAAACCCCAACGCCTATTAACACCAAAGGCCAAAAGACCTGGTGAAATCGTATGTTGACATCAAAAATATAAGGAATCCAAAATGCTACGCCAAGAGATATTAATATGGTTCCTGCCACTTTACGCTGCTTATTGGTAATAAGCACTATCCCAATTAAAATAAGTAATGTTTTCCACGAAAAAATATAGGTGCTTACGGACCAGTCAACCAATCCCATGGTATTAAACATCAATACTGCCCCCAATGCAATCAAAATTATCCCGATAATCAGGCGGCTGTCAGTTGGTTTTTGATTCATTATTATTGTGTTTTATTAATCTATGGCAAAAATAGGCTTGCACGAAACGAAAATAAATAAATTTTCGGTGAAAGGGGGAAAGCTATCGGTAAACCAACCGATTTATTCTAAATGGTTAATAAAGCCTTCTGACAGTCCATACCAATGCTGATTACTTCAAAAAAGCAGGCAAGGAAGCATCATAATATTTTTTGTTGTGCACCATTATCGAAAAATTAAGCATGGTTTGATAAGGCCCACGCGAAATAAATAAATTAAGCAACCATGGAGGTACTGTACCTCCTACATCAACCGACAAATATAATTCAACATAAACTTGATTAGACCCCAGCGAAGTAAATTTCCATTCAGATTCAGAATAAGGTAACCGGATAATATCCTTTTTCTCAGGTATATAGTCGGGAACTCCGAATCCGTGAATAATAATACTATTACTACTATTTTTTCTGGCAACTATTTTCGATACGTAATCACGATCCAATACAGGCCACGGGGTACGCGATTGAGCATAATAGTACCACGTTGAGTCATTATCAACACTAAGAACTTTAGCATTTTTACACTGGTACATCCACTTGGTGTGGTTTGACACATCTAATATTGCTTCTATGGCAGAAGCCATTGAGCAATCAAGTGTAGTGGTAGCTTTAACAGCATTAACAGGTGATTTGGAAATTGATTTCACGTAAACATCAATACCCTTTTGCTGCTTTACCAATTTCCATCCCTCCTCACTTTGCGAAAAAAGTAACCATGAAGAAAAAAAGAAGAAAAAGAAAAAAGATATCCTCATATTTTGTTGTTGAACGCAAAAATAAATAAAACTACCGGTTATTTGTTTTTTTCTTTTTTGAACAAGTTTGCCTGATGACCTACCCATTCAAAATCGCTGAACAAACTATTAACTGCATCTTCGTAATCATTAAACGATTTTACTTTTTTAACCCTGCTAAATACCTTATGCGGATTACTGAACGAAAACGACAAATACCACCAGTACTCTTTCATGTTACCCAATGTTTGCAAACCGTCGCGATGTTGTTTTCGTCGTTCAAAATACAAATCGTCAACAAACCTCCGGATAAGCTGTTTTTGCTCAGCAAGCTCCGGAACAGGCTGTTGCTTTATCGTTGCCGGTAAAAACGGGTCGGCAAGCAATCCTCTGCCCAGCATTACAAATGAAAGCTTTGGAAATAAATCATTAACTTTTAAATAATCTTTTTTGGTAAAAATATCTCCATTGTACCCCACGGGAATAGTAGATTGTTGCATCGCCCGTTCAAAGGCGGTAAAATTAGCCGACCCCTTGTAAAGCTGCTTTCCAACCCGGGCATGAATAGCCAACTCCTCCAGGGGAAAGTGATTAAAAACAGGAATAAGGTTTAAAATCTCATCCGGATTTTCATAGCCTAAACGCAGCTTAACAGAGAGTTTTAACGGAAGCTCCGGCATTATTTGCGATAAAATCTCCTCCACTTTATCGGGATGGGGTAACATGCCGGAACCACGTCCTTTTCGGGCAACCCTTGGGTAGGGACAACCCATGTTCCAATTTATTTCATCAAAACCAAGTTGTTGACAAAATCCGGCAAACCTAAGCATTTCATCAGCATCCTTACTTAAAATTTGTGGCACAACCGGAATACCATGTTCACTTACATGTAACAGCTCTTTACTCCGTGAAGTGCTCAGATTTTGTTTGTGAATACTGGTAAAAAAAGGCGTAAGCAGCTTGTTAACTCCCGTAAAATGACAGGTAAATACCTCACGAAACACCAGATTGGTAATTCCCTGAAAAGGAGCCATCTCTATTTTTACCGGATCGCCTGGCTGCATTAATTAAAATTCCAGATTTTGCGGGGTACGCGGAAAAGGTATCACGTCTCTGATGTTTCCCATTCCGGTTAAAAACAGTATCAGACGCTCAAATCCCAGTCCGAAACCGGCATGCGGTACCGAACCGAATTTTCTGGTTTCGAGATACCACCACATCGACTCTTCCGGAATATGCATCTCGTTCATACGGGCATAGAGCTTATCGTAATCTTCCTCACGCTGCGAGCCGCCAATAATTTCACCAATTTGAGGAAATAGCACATCCATAGCACGAACGGTTTTACCATCGTCGTTTTGTTTCATGTAAAAAGCCTTAATCTCCTTCGGATAATCGGTAAGAATAACCGGTGTTTTAAAATGCTTTTCAACCAAATAACGTTCGTGCTCCGATTGTAAATCGGCACCCCAGCCCTCGATTACAAACTGGAATCGCTTCTTTTTGTTGGGTTTTGAATTACGTAATATCTGAATAGCCTCGGTATAAGAAATTCTTGCAAAAGGATTTTCCAAAACAAACTTCAGCTTTTCAATCAGCTCCATAGAGCGTTCATCTGCTTTTTTATTCTTTTCTTCATCTTGTAGGCGTTTACTAAGAAATTCCAAATCATCTATACAGTTATCAAGTGCATAACTGATAACATATTTCAGCATCTCTTCGGCCAAATCCATGTCATCGTTGATGTCAGCAAAAGCCATTTCCGGTTCTATCATCCAAAACTCGGCGAGATGACGAGTTGTATTAGAATTTTCAGCCCGAAAGGTAGGGCCAAAAGTGTACACCTTACCCAATGCCAACGCGGCCAGCTCGGCTTCAAGCTGTCCTGATACCGTAAGGTTGGAGGCTTTTCCAAAAAAGTCCTCTTTGAAATTAAGGTTTCCTGCTTCATCTCTCGGGGGGGTATTCAAATCGAGGGTAGTAACCTGAAACATCTCCCCTGCCCCTTCGGCATCGGAACCGGTAATGATAGGCGTGTGAATATTGTAAAAGCCTTTGTCGTTAAAAAACTTATGAACAGCAAAAATCATGGCGTGGCGAATACGGGCAATGGCACTAAATGTGTTGGTACGAAAACGAAGGTGCGCCTTTTCGCGCAAAAACTCCAACGAATGCTTTTTAGGCTGTAAAGGGTATTCATTGGGGTCGGCTTTTCCCAACAGTTCAATATTTTCGGCATGGATTTCAACTTTTTGGCCGCTTCCCATCGACTCAACCAGCTTTCCCTCCACCGATAAGGCAGCTCCGGTATGAACATTCTCCAGAAGTTTCTCAAAATCATCGCTCATTTCAACCACTACCTGAACATTTTTTATGGTAGAACCATCGTTCATGGCGATAAAAGCAACATTTTTACTGGATCGCTTGGTACGCACCCAGCCCATTACCTTTACTTCTGCTCCAAAATCATCTCTTTGGAGTATCTCTTTTATTTCTGTTCTTTTCACAACCTCTGACTATTAAATTCTATTCTTAATTTCTTTCCAGTCGGCATCGCTAATTTTAGCACCATAATCGGCTATAACTTTTGAAGCGAGTAAAGCACCTATTTGTCCTGACTTTTCGTGAGAAAAATTATTTACATATCCATACAAATAACCTGCTGCATACAAGTCGCCTGCTCCGGTGGTATCAACCACTTTGGTTGCTTCAACACCCACCCGGGCAACATCATCGTTTTCTTTTATCATCGAGCCTTTGCTACCCACTTTTACAATGGCAATTTTAGTAACCCCAGCCAAGGTGTTTAAAGCCTCTTCAGGCTCTTCACCGGTAAATGCTTTGGCCTCTTCCTCGTTGGCAAATACGATATCAACATACTGCTCCACCATTTTTTTAAGAAATTCCAAATTATCTTCCACCACGTTGTAGCTTGCCAGATCCAACGATATTTCCAAGCCCTGCTCCTTGGCAATCTTTAAAATGTTTTCCAGTAAATCATGATTCTGAACCAAATACCCTTCAACATGCAGGATATCGTAACCTTTAAATTGTTCCGCTTTCAAATCGGATGCCGATAGTTCGATAGCGGCTCCAAGATAAGTTCCAAAGGTTCTTTCTCCATCAGGTGAAATCATGGCATTGGCCAGTCCCGAAGGAGTTTTTGATATATTTAGCAAGGGCTTGATACCGCTTTTCTTCAAGTCGTTGATAAAGAAGTTACCAATTTCGTCGTCTCCAACAGTACCAATAAACGCTGTTTCAACACCGAGGTTAGCCAACCCGTGAATGGTGTTGGCAGCCGACCCGCCCGAGGCCATTTCTTTTTCAAGATTTTTGCTTTTTTCCTGTATGGCTGCCGAAGTATCGGTATCTACCAATTGCATGCTGCCTTTTGGTAATCCTAATTCGGTTAATAAGTTATCGTCTTCCAGCTTATTTAATGCATCCACCAATGCATTACCTATTCCCAATACTTTTTTCATAATTAAAATTTTCGGCAAAAGTAATAAAAATCAAAGGGTAAGAGGAAATGTTTTTCAGTATAAGGGCTAATTCATAACAAATACTTCTCATCAAATTCAACGCAATGCTCTTTTAATAAACTGATGTATTCATCCCTAAAAGATATTTTGCGATGATGCTTTTTTTGATTAAATTGGATACTGCAACGGTAGGATGAATATGTGTAACTATATGCAGGTGATCTTCCATTCCACCAATTCGATACAAATGACAATTATTGTTTGTCAGGATTCCCCATATATACCTGTAAACTTTTTCTTGTCCTGATTCAGTCATTGTCTTTTCACGGTTTTTAGTCGAGAAAACTATCTGATAAAAAATTTGGGTATAAGTACTCATCGCTTTACTTAATGGTTATTCAACCCCATTCAGGGTTGATGTAAACATTGCATATTTACTATTCACATTCAATCCTTTCAGGATTGTTAAAACATGTAATTCTTACAAAAATAGATAGATTATAATCTTGTACCTATTTTCCGGAACTGATATTTTCATAAAATCGGCGCATCAAAATAAGAATTAGCCTCAGCTGCCGATTATTCCTGCCACTCCCGTACTCCAAAACGAAGCCCCTATTTTGCGAGGAGCAAAGCTCCGAAGCAAACTCCCCCAGTGAACGACGAAACCAACAACTAAAAGTAAAAGTAAAAC
>Ga0164318_10000766_pt1 | contig 26202 bp, 21 predicted proteins | sample GuaBasSedimGuay9_FD_113734 | JGI IMG/M metagenome (GOLD analysis project Ga0164318, IMG submission 113734) | Subseafloor sediment microbial communities from Guaymas Basin, Gulf of California, Mexico - Guay9, Core 4571-4, 0-3 cm | ecosystem: Environmental > Aquatic > Marine > Hydrothermal vents...
GCAGATTCGGAAACAACTTCAAGTGTTTGTCTTAAATCATCAATATCCAAAAAATGGCTTCCCGAAAAATCAATATATGTATTATACAGCAGGTATTTTTCACTAGCTTTTAATTGAAGTTTTATATTTAAAGTATCGCTCAAACCAAAACGACCTAATAAAATATCAATAAAAGGAAATAATAAAAATGGAGGAAGTTGAATAAATTCAGGCTCAAGCTCTTCATCAATTTCAATTTTATAAGAAAAGGCTGTTTCATAACCTGCTTGTCGTAATTTAAAATAATGTTCTACTGTCTCTAATTCTGTTTCTAAATTTATTTCTTCAGAAGTGGAATGTTCTATAAAAGTGCGTATTAGTCGTGCAAAATTTGATAAATAAATCCCCGCTTCTTGAGTTTTGTTTTTGTATAAAAAATCACGAATATAATTCAACGATTGATGCAAAAAATTGGGATTCATTTGATATTGTAGAAACTGTTGACTTAAAAGATATTTTTGATGAACTGCTTTTAAATTTTGTTTCCTAAAAATTAAGAAAAGAGCAGTAATACCAGATACGAAAAGAAGTACAATTAAACCCACACTCCAATAAATTATACTTGCTTTTTTCTTTTCTTTATCAATTTTTTGTTGCAAAAAAGCTAAGGTTGTTTTTTTCTTTTCTTTATCAAAACGGGCTTCTAATTCAATCATTTGATTGGTGTTAGAATATTTCCTTAAAGAATCCTTAAGTGTAACATATCTGTCAAAAACTTCAAAGGCTTTTTTATAATCTTTATTCTCTTTGTATAAATCTGTTAAACTTCTTAGATTATCCAATTCATCATCAAATGCGCCATCTTCTTGAGCTATAGCTAAGCTTTGGTAATAATGTTTTTCAGCTTTTTGAAATTGATGTGTTGCAGCATAAACCTCTCCTAAATTATATGTGGTTAATAGTATTCCGTTTCTGTTTTTCTGTCTTTCAAAAAGTTCCAATGATTTTTCAAAATAATCTGCGGCAGAAACAAAATCGCCTCTACTTCCTGATAACATTCCTAAATTATTTAGCACATAAGCTTCGCCCGTATCATCATTTTGCTCATGACGAATATTTAAACTCTTATTATAATATAATTGAGCCGTTTCGTAATTTTCTGTACACCAATAGATATTGCCAATATTATTATAGGTTTTTCCTAAATCAAATTGATTATCTAAAGAATCGTAAATAACAGCTGCTTGTTTATAGTAATGTAATGACTTTGTATATTTGCCTTGCTCTGAAAATAGCACTCCTAAATTATTATATATTCTAGCTTCTTCTTCGATACAACATTTATTATTTTCTTGTAAAACCAATGCGGAATTATAATACCTAAGAGCTTGCTCATAATTATCATTTTTCATCCAAACATTTCCTAATAATACCGAAGAACGTATCATTAGTGAGGTGTCGTAAATGCCGGTAGCTATACTTATAGACTCATCATAATAGGTCTTTGCTTTATCTAAATCACCACAATCAGCAGCAAGTGTACCTAAAAAACGATTTATATCAGCAATTCCTCTTTTGTTTTTATTTTTAACGTAAATATCTTGAGCTTGCTTGAAATACTTTTCGGCAAAGTTGAATTTTTTCATTTGTAAATAGACTGCTCCTATTTTTTTGAAGGCTTCAGAAATTAACTCATCATCTTCTAAACTATTAGCGAGCGCCAATGCTTCGTTACTATATTTTAAAGCAAGTTTGGGGTTTTGATTAATATAAAAATCGCTTATGGTAAAATAGTGAGTAATACGTTTTTCGGGAATAGATTTATCGGCTAGTAAAAGAATACTATCAACAGAAAACTGCGCTTGAACAGTAGTTCTAACAAAGAAAAATAACAATATCAGTAATAAAAAATATCTAATAATCAGCTTCATTCTTTGGCTTTCTAGCGAACTTAAACACAACAGCAAGAAAAGAAATTAATGGATTAAAAGCAAATAAATCTACAATATATTATTATATGATGCTTGAAATGACGTAATTACTATAAAAATTCTGCCCTTTTGTCATATCCTAAATAAATAATTGCAATGGCATAAATATTGAGATATGGCATTCATCAACGAAAAATAAACTGAGTAAAAAATATAAAATTAAAGAAAAATGGGAAAAATAATTGGTATAGATTTAGGAACTACCAACTCTTGTGTTGCCGTAATGGAAGGTAACGAACCTGTTGTTATCCAAAATAGTGAAGGACGTAGAACAACTCCTTCAATTGTTGCATTTACAGATAATAACGAACGTAAAATTGGCGATTCTGCGAAACGTCAAGCAATTACAAACCCAACGCAAACCATTAATTCGGTAAAGCGTTTTATGGGTGAAACTTTTGATAGAACACAAGAAGAAATTAATCGGGTTCCTTACAAAGTTGTTAAAGGCGATAATAATACTCCACGTATTGTTATAGGTGACCGTAAATATACACCACAAGAAATTTCAGCAATGATTTTGCAAAAAATGAAAAAAACTGCTGAAGATTTCTTAGGACAGGATGTTACCGAAGCGGTTATTACCGTTCCTGCTTATTTTAGCGATTCACAACGCCAAGCAACTAAAGAAGCCGGTGAAATTGCAGGCTTAACTGTAAAAAGAATTATTAACGAGCCTACTGCAGCTGCTTTGGCTTACGGTTTAGATAAGAAATTAGATGATCAAAAAATTGCCGTTTATGATTTAGGTGGTGGTACTTTCGATATCTCTATCCTTGAATTAGGTGATGGTGTTTTTGAAGTGAAATCAACAAATGGTGATACTCACTTAGGTGGTGACGATTTCGATCATGTCCTTATCGACTGGTTAGCACAAGAATTTAAAAACGACGAAGGTTTGGATTTGAAAAAAGATCCTATGGCTTTGCAACGTTTGAAAGAAGCTGCTGAAAAAGCAAAAATTGAATTATCTGCTTCTAACGAAACAGAGATTAACTTGCCATACATTATGCCTGTTGATGGTGTACCAAAACACCTTGTTCGTAAATTAAGCCGTGCAAAATTCGATCAGTTAACTCACGATTTAGTTCAACGCACTATAGAGCCTTGTAAATTAGCACTTAAAGATGCCGGTTTATCAGCTTCTGAAATAGACGAAATTATTTTGGTTGGAGGATCAACTCGTATTCCAGCAATTCAAGAAGTAGTAAAAAAATTCTTCGGAAAAGATCCTTCAAAAGGTGTTAATCCTGATGAAGTTGTTGCTATTGGTGCTGCTATTCAAGGTGGTGTTTTAAGCGGAGATGTTAAAGATGTTCTTTTATTAGATGTTACTCCTCTATCAATGGGTATAGAAACTTTGGGTGGTGTAATGACTAAAATGATTGAGTCTAACACAACAATTCCAGTTAAAAAATCCGAAACTTTCTCTACAGCTGCTGATAATCAACCTTCTGTTGAGATTCACATCTTACAAGGCGAACGTCCAATGGCGGCTCAAAATAAGAGTTTAGGTAGATTCCATTTAGATGGAGTACCACCTGCACCACGTGGAGTTCCTCAAATTGAAGTTACTTTTGATATTGATGCTAATGGTATTTTACACGTTAGTGCAAAAGATAAAGGTACCGGAAAAGAACAAAGTATCCGTATTGAAGCTTCTTCGGGATTATCTGATGAGGAAATTCAAAAAATGAAAGCTGAAGCTGAAGCCAATGCCGATGCTGACAGAAAAATGAAAGAGGAAATTGATAAACTAAATCAAGCTGATTCTTTGGTTTTCCAAACAGAAAAGCAATTAAAAGAATATGGCGATAAAGTTCCTGCTGATAAAAAAGAAGCTATAGAAAAAGCTGCTGCTGACTTAAAAGAAGCGCATCAGAAAAAAGACTTAGCTGCTATTGATACTCATATGGCTACTTTAAACCAATTATGGCAAGAAGCCAGTCAGAATATGTATCAAGATACTCAAGCTCAAGGTGGCGCACAAGCTCAAGCTGATCCTAATGCCGGACAACAAGCAAGTAGCGGAACAGATGATGAAGTTACCGATGTAGATTTTGAAGAAGTTAAATAAGCTTTAAGACTACATTCTATTCAAGCCCTCAGCCTTTTGGTTGGGGGCTTTTTATATAAATCGGCTATTGTTCGTACACTCCACTCTAAGTTATTGGTGATTATCTCTATAACTTTATTTTTTATCTTCTTTATAAACTTTTATGAGTCTGAATTTATGCTTATTAATGCTGGTTTTTTCTGCTTTAGGAGAACTTAAGCGAATAATTTCATCTTTAAGAATGTCTTGGTCTTTATCATCGGGCAAGTCTAATTCTTCTATCACTTGATAAACAGTATTTGTTTTTATTCGGGTACAAAATTATTTCCTGCCTTTATCCGAGCTAACATCAACAAAAAATTAAAGTATGCCCTGTCATCCACTATTATAGTGTTTTAGGGAAGACCACCTTGGTAATAAATCAATTATTTGCCGTGCAAGTGGTTTATTGTTATTTTTGTTGTACCTGTAGAGTCCCATATTTCTAATGTTTTGTCGAAAAAATAAAAATATAGGATTCTCAAGATTCTTTTAAAATCTAAAGTTTCGGATAGTAGTGAGAATGAATAAAAGAATTGCTGATAATGCTTTAGTAGCTGGACATTAATGATAGTGGTGAATAAATCCAAATAAAAAGAAACAATGATTAAAGTAATTGTAAATCTAATAAATAAAAAACTAATGTAGAGTAATCGAGTAAACGGTTTTCGCCTTAATCAATGCGGCTACACCTCTTGCTAAAATAAATAATATTTTGAAGAGAATAAGTATATTTTTCATAAGAATTATAAAATGACAATAAAATCTAATCCATATAAAACGACCGTCACAAGGTGTTGGTTTTTACTAACAATGTCACTATTTTCTTTTATTGGCTTGGTAATACTTAATATCTATATTGCTTATTTAGCAATAGAACAATTTCGAGGAGACGGTTGGTCATTTTTGGGAGAACTAATTATAGGCACATCTTATTTAGCAACAATACCTATACTAATATTCTCCGGCTTATCAATTCGTATGATTCAAAATGATAATAAAAAGAAATATTATTTCCCCATCATTTTGGGGATTATTAGTATAATAATGGGCATATTACTGCATAATGCAACAGCATTGTATGTTTACATTATACTTACCGGCTTTTTATTGCTTATTTCAACTTTTATTTGTGCTAAGGAAAAAGATATATCTGATGATTCAGACAAAAAAGAGCAAACACAAAAGAAGCTGATTACACCTGAGAATAGCATATTTAAATTACTCAAGGCTTTTCAGGTAGTTGGTTTAATATTGTTATTTTTTTTAGCATCTTCTGCTATTGGTAGTTTTTTTATACCAAAGGAAACAGCTGATAATAACCGTTCATTTGCAATGTATTATATAATATTCAGCTCTATAATTTTCATTTTACATCTTGTTGTAACTTTCGCCTTCTTTAAAAAGAAAAAGTGGGCGTTACACTTTAAATATATCGAAAGTTATATAGTATTATCAATACTAATTATCACAGCTGTTGCGGGGGAAATATCAGAAGGAGGAAATCTTCTGATTATACTTGGGTTTAGTCCTTTTATTGCAATGTTTATCTATTTAATCATAAATTACAAAAAACTAAAAAAATCAAATACCTTTTAGTTCTATTCACAGATATTTTTTTCCATACAATAAATAACCATCCTAAATTACAAAAGACACAAATATTATAAAGAAGAAAAAAATCTTCCTTAAATTTGAATGCACAACAACATATATATCATTGAACGGATGCTAATTAAATAAATGATTATGAATATAGCAATTTACGGAGCGGGCTCATTAGGAACCGTTTTAGGTGCGTATATCACTAAAAAAGGAATAGATGTCGATTTAATTAGTCGTAACAAATCTCATATTGCCGGATTAAAAGCAAATGGAGCTCATATTATTGGCACTGTTGAAATGACTATAGCTGTAAACGCACTTCTTCCCGAAGAAATATCAAAAAAATATGATATCATATTTTTAATGACCAAAACCATAGATAATACAAACACTATTAAAAAATGTGCTTCTATGCTAACTAATGAAGGGATTATATGTACAATGCAAAACGGATTACCCGAAATTTCAGTAGCAGAAGTAATAGGCGAAAATAAAACCTTTGGGTGTTCTGTTGCCTGGGGAGCAACACTAATTGGAAATGGCGTATGCGAACTAACATCAGAACCCGATAGTATAACATTTAGCTTGGGTTCGTTCAGCAAAATTGCTGATGTAAATAAAATTAATACTATAAAAAATATTTTAGAATCTATGGGTCGCGTTGAAGTTGAAAACAACTTTATTGGTGCTCGATGGTCAAAATTATTAATTAATAGTTCATTCAGCGGTATGTCTGCGGTTTTGGGCTGTACTTTCGGCGAAGCGGCTAAAAACAAAGCTTCAAGATTATGCATTCAAAAAATAATTAAAGAATGTATTGATGTTTCGGATAAAGCAAATATTAAAATAGAGCCTGTTCAAGGTAAAGATATTCGCAAATTGCTTGATTATAAAACAAAAATAAAAGAATATATTTCTTTTTTAATAATACCTATTGCTATCAAAAAACACAGACTTTTAAAAGCCAGTATGCTTCAGGATCTTGAAAAAGGCAAAAGATGTGAAATTGATGAGATAAATGGAATTATCTGTAAATACGGGAAAAAGTATCATTTTCCAACGCCATACAATGATATGGTTATTGATATTATTCATAGAATAGAAAAAGGGGAAATAAAACCTAGTTTTGATAATTTAAAACTGTTTGATAGCCTCAGGTAAAGTATTAATTGTTGTAGGCTTGTATTTGATTTTATATTGATGCCATAAAACTGATAAAAAAGCCTCTTTCGTTTAGTTTATTAAATGAGTATTCAAAACGAATCACAATATCATAATACGAAACAAAATTTAATCCCGCACCATAACCCAATAACATTTCATTTTGCAGAGTATTTGAAAGTTGAGGAAGCTCGGTTGTGGAATAAGCCAAATCGGTAAAAAGACTTAAATAAATCGACCAGTGAATTTTATTAAATTTACTTGGAAGAATAGGCAGGTTGGTTAGTTGATTTTGAAATAAGGCATATTTTAAATCAGTTTTTATAAGCCCAAAATTCTGACCATCAACTACATAATATTCATAGCCTCGCACAAAGTCTCTTCCATATCCTAAGCCGGTATTTAAAAAATACGGATTACGACCGGTATTAGCAATACGACCGGTAAAACCACCGGCAAAATACAATTGATGACCTAAATTCCAATATTTGCGCAAATTAGAGGTAAGTGATAATAAATCAATATTTGATTTTTGGGAAATCCCCACCCCCCGTTTTACCAAAATAGCATCTAAATAATAACCTTTTAATGGGTAAATACGGCTATCGCGATGATCATTTTTATAAAAATACGTTAATGAGAAATATTCGAAATCATTATTTTGATCCGGATCGAAATCGGGATTTAACTGAAATACCTTATCGCTATATTGATGATTATTATATTCTAATGCACAATAATGCGATGTATGAATATTTTTGCGAATATTTATAGCAGCATAAGCATAATACTCTTCTTTAAGATAATCTTCACCACGATAGCGAACGGGTTTATTGTTAATGGTTTGGTAGGTAACTTCATGATTTCGCTTAAGACCGGCACCTAAAATAATACCAAAAGTCTGTGGTTTATTTATAAACGGAATATCATAATGAAATCCAAACTGTTCATCATAGCCACCCTGAAGAATAAGTTTTAAAGCCTCTCTCCGACCCCGAAAATTTTCCCAAGTAAAAAATAAACCATAATTAATTTTAGATAAATCTTTTGTTTCCCACCAGGCGTTTGGATTTCTTTCGGCTAATTCCACAACAGGCATAGGCCAAATATACCAACGCTCATTTAAATCTATATGTATATTGGCATGTATTTTTCCCTTAGAAACAACTTGAACATCACGAATTTCTACAAAATTAAATAAAGAAGTGTTATTTAAGTTTTCTTTACTTTTTTTTAAGGCTTCTTCAAAAGCTTCATAACATAAGCTATCGCCCGCATGAATAGTTAACTCTCTATAAATAATTTTATCGCGTGTAATTTTATTTCCACTAAGATAAATCTTGTTAACGTAAACCATTTTTGCAGAATCGGCACAAGAGGGTTGTGTTTTTTGAGCAAAAAGAAAAGTTATACTAAAGAGTAGAAATAAAAGGACAATAAAACGCTTCATCTTATATGTTCAAATAGTTCATTAGGGCATCGTAATTATCTTGCAATTTGGCATTAAGATTTTCATGTGAATAAAACGCTCTTACTTTATAGTCATATCTATCAAAGGTTTGTAATATCGCTTCAATATCCATGGTATTTAGTTTTAATGTTACTTCCATTTTTGTGGAATCGTGGTAGGTGCGAGAATATAAATTAATAAGTTTTGAATTATTTGATTCTATAATTTGTGCAATTTGTGATAAGGAATAATCATGAATATTCATTTCTAAAACAATAATTCCTCCCGGGTTAACAACTCCGGTAATTTCTGCTAATCGACTTACTAAAGTCCATGAATGTATAGATCCTAAATATTGGTTTTCACCATCAATAACGGGCAATAAACTTAAATTATTTTGTTGAAAAGCAGTTAATACATCATATATATGTTTGTTTTTTGTAATTGCAATCTGAGATTTGGCAATTGGATGTGCTCCCACAGCCTCTTCAAATTGATTATAAGCATAAATATCATTTTCAGAAATAAGTCCTAAAAACAATTTATCGTTTACAATAGGCAGATTCTTAACTTTAAATTCTTCCATTAAGCTTAATGCCGTTAATGCGGTATCAGAAGTCTTTAATGGTACAATATATTCACTTATTAATTCTATCGCGAGCATTTTAATATGGTTTTTCGGAAAAATAATCATCCTTAATGATGGCAAGATAGTTATTATATCTCGATTCGGCAATTTCACCATTGTTAACAGCCTTTATTACGGCACATTCGGGTTCATGGGTATGTGTACAATTACTAAATTTACAACTTGAAGAAAATTGCCGAAATTCTGGAAAATAGTTTGGTACTTCTTCGGGGATAAAATCTACCAATCCAAATCCTCTAATACCGGGAGTATCAATAATATATCCTCCAAAACCTAATGGGTGCATTTCGGCAAAAGTAGTAGTATGCGTCCCTTTTTCATTAGATTCGGATACTTTGGATGTTTTTAATTGCAAGCCGGGTTGAATAGTATTTACTAAAGCCGATTTTCCCACTCCGCTATGTCCGCTAAATAAACTGGTTTTATTTTTAATCAGTTTTTTCAAGGGTTCTATTCCTTCTTTATTTTTAGCTGATAAAGCAAAACATTGATAACCAATCTTTTGATATAAACCCATCCACTTTTCTAGTTGTTCATTTAGCTTTTTATCGTGTAAATCAATTTTATTAAATACTAAAACAGCAGGAATATGATAAGCTTCTGCGGTAAGTAAAAACCGATCAATAAAACCCGTTGAAGTTCTTGGAAAGGCTAAAGAAATAACCAAAATGGCATAATCTATATTAGCTGCAATAATATGGCTACGACTGCTTAACTTTGTCGCTTTTCTAACAATATAGTTTTGTCGAGTATGAATTTTATTGATAAAACCAACCCCCTCTTCCTTTTGTACAATAAACGATACCTTATCGCCAGCAGCAATAGGATTAGTGCTTTTAATACCTTGAGTTTTGAAACGTCCTTTTATTTTACATTTAAAGATATCTCCTTCTATTGTTTTTACAAGATACCAGCTACCTGTCGATTTTATTACTATTCCTTCCAAACTATTGTAAATTAATATACTATATATTCAGCGGTAAATTTACAAACTATATGTATATTCGCTTTAGAAATTATCCGCATTATGAATATTCTTTTAATTATTTCCGTTTTGCTTGCTCCTTTAATGGGTTTACTCTTGTTTTTTTATGTACATTACAGATTTAAACGTGGTGATATTACCCTTTTTTATCGCAGTTACTTTTGGGGGGTACTGAGCGTTATTATCCCTGCAATAATTTATCTAATCCTGTATACTCAGGGGTATACAGCACTTAGTAATTTAAGGCGAATTTTATTTTACTCCTTTGTTGGGATTGGTTTTGGTCAGGAATTTGGGAAATTTATTATCCTTAGGTATTTAGTATTACCATCCTCGTATTTTCGTAGTCCTTCTGATGGTATATTGTATAGTTTAATGATAAATTTTGGGAGTTTAAGTTTACTTAGCATCTTAAGTCTGATTCTTTTTCCTGAAATACCACCATATATTCTTATTACTAATGTGTTTGTAAGCATCATTTTTGCGGTACTTATGGGCTTTTTTGTTGGTATGGGTAAAGTACGTCATAACAGATTTATAGATTCTTCTACAGGTTTAATAGGTGCCGCTTTCTTTCACGGCAGTTATCAATTTATTATAGAAACTCGCGATTTTAAACTTATGGTTATGTTTCTTGCAGGAAGTGCTATTATCACTCTTTTACTACTGTTTAAATCTATCAGTATCAGCGATGAGGTAAAAAACGATAAGAGTATTTCGTAAAATTTATCGCATTACCTTTTATTTATAATAATTTCATGGGATTAAAAAACTAATATTTTCTTCCCTTCCATTCATACGAGAAAAAAAGCGCAAATAAGTTGCTAATAACAACAAATAAAGGATAAAAAAGCTGAACTAAAGGATATACCCAGAGTAAATATTTTTGTTTATACCACTGTGCAACAATAGATAAGAAAAAAAAATCAACGCAAAATTTAAGACCAAACAAAAACAAAAAGACAATTAGATATTTGGCATTAAAAATACAGGCGATTGCAGCAATTAGGATATTTATATTTACTATTAAAACTAAAAGAGAAATCGTAATTAGCCAAAAATCTTTAAACGATTTTGATTTGCTAAGCCAACGTTTACGCTGATTGAAAAACGATTTAATATTAGGCTGTGCCTGCGTATAAACAATGCTATCGTTATCAAATTCAAAAGCTATACTCTTTGCTCCAAAATGTTTTTTAAAGCTATGTAGAAGAAATAAGTCGTCGCCAGAATTTTCTTCTTTTAATAAAGCATCAGCAGATAATTTCAGAAAAGACTTTCGCTCGAAAGCTAAATTTGCTCCATTACTTAAAATTGGAATATTTGCCGCAGTAGTTGCGGCTGTTGTTGCAATTAGACTTAAGTTTTCGAGAGATTGAGATAGAGAAAAAATTGTTTTTTCTTTATTTATCAAAACGGCTGCGGAAACTACTTTTATCCTTGGATTTTGGAAGGATTGAATACGACTTCTAATATTTTTTGTGTCGAATTGACAGTCGGCATCGGTAAGTAAAATATAATCGCCTTCGGCTTTAGAATAAGCTAAAGTTAAAGCTTCTTTTTTACCAAGAGCATTATTTTTTTCTTTATCTAATTCAAATATTTTTACGGGATATTCCCTTTGGTTTTTTTGAAACGTTCTGACTAAACTTAAGCTATTATCGTTGCTTGAATCATCAACAAAAATAATTTCCATTTTAGATTTCGGATAATCTTGTTTTAGTATAGATTGAAGCAATAAAGGAAGTGCTTTTTCTTCGTTACGGAATATTATAACCAAACTAATAAAGGGTTCAAAATAAGCCTGTCTTTGTTTTTTTTGTTTAAGTATAAAAATGAATACTAACCATAGGATAAATCCAACATAAGCCAAAATTATTAGAACAGAAATCAGCAGAAAAAAACTTTGCTCAATCATTCTTTCTAAAGAATTTTAATTCATACACAAAGAAGGTTCCGAAAATAGCGGGGATAGCCAAATTTATAAGCCAAAGTGCACTGCTGGCAGCAATTACATTAGCTTCTATAATATTTATAGATAATTCAGCAGGACCAAATGTTTTTAAAACAAATAAGCTTATCAAACCACGAATTCCCAATTCGGCAATTGCTATCGTTGGAACAGCAGTAAGGGTGAAGAATAAAATAAAAATAATTAAAAGTCCGGAAAGAAAAGGCAAGGGAATCCCAAAGCTGTAAAAAACAAGATAAAATTGAAAGGAATAAACCAAGAACCGTAAAAGGCTCAGGCCTAAAACTTTCCATAATTCGCGAGTCTCAAAATTTTGTAAGATTTTCAGATGTCTAACAAAGCGCCAACGTTCAAGAAACTTAAAACGACTAAAAAAGGTATGTAATATCTCAATATTTAAAAACACCAATATCAATGATAAATTGATCAGTATCACCAAAATAGCAATTAATATCAGACTTAAATTATTAAAATTAAGATAGGCATTATTTATATTTGGAAGAAAAAACAGCAAGGCTGTTGATCCTAAAATTAATGTTATGAAAAGTTGACCAATATTACCAATTATTGTTGCAAAAATACCATCAATACGATCGCCTTTTTTCAATATAAATACTCGACCGAAAAAATCGCCTATTCTATTTGGAGTAAAAAAGCTAATTGCCGATCCGGTAAGTACTGCCTTAAAAGCAGTAAGAACTCTGATTTTTTCTACTTTTCGGATTAGAAATTGCCATTTAACACTTTCTAAACCCCAATTTAAAGGCATAAGGAAAAATACTACACCTAAAATATAAATCGATAAATTAGTATCAAGTATATTTAAATTTAAGTCGCTAAATTTATTTTTCACAAAAAGCTCATAAAATAAAAAGCCATAAGTAGCAAGTACAATCATTGTACGTAAAAGAAGGTTGATGCTTTTTTTTATCTTTGCGTTCATCTATATGGCTATTGTAAAAACAGATCGAATAATTTTAGGCATCGACCCGGGTACAAATATAATGGGTTATGGTCTTATTCACCAAAAGGGGAATAAAATTGATATGATTACTATGGGTGTTCTTAAACTTGGGGGCTATTCTAATCATCCGATGAAATTAAAGAAAATTTTTGAAAGAACACTCGCAATTATTGATGAATATCAACCCGACGAAATGTCTTTAGAAGCTCCTTTCTTTGGTAAGAACGTGCAGTCGATGTTAAAATTAGGGCGAGCTCAGGGTGTTGCTATGGCAGCAGGATTGTATCGTAATGTGCCTATTTTTGAATATGCTCCGCGAAAAATCAAGATGGCTATTACCGGAAAAGGAACAGCATCTAAAGAACAAGTTGCGGCAATGCTTACCAATCTTTTGAAAATAAAAGAACAAGCAGAATATTTAGATGCTACCGATGGTTTAGCGGCTGCCGTTTGTCATTACTTACAAAAAAATCCTTCTGCCGAAGGTGACAGCTATACGGGCTGGAAAAGTTTCGTCAGTAAAAATCCAAAGCGAGTGAAAAAGTAAATACTTATTTACACATTTTTAATCTATTCCGTAATCAGTTTAAAACCAACCCCATGAACATTTAATATTTCAATTGTAGGATCGCTTTTAAGATATTTCCTTAGTTTAGTAACATACACATCCATACTACGCGCATTAAAATAACTATCGTCATGCCAAATCTGCTTTAAAGCTACGCTTCTATCTAATGTTTCGTTTCTTTGAGCACAAAGCATTTTTAAAAGTTCGGCTTCTTTAGAGGTGAGTTTTTGGCTATCTCCATCGGCAGATAAAATATGCCGTGTTACATCAAAAGTAAATTTACCTATAGTATAAAAGTCTTTATTAGTATTTGTTTTATTTGCTTGCGTTCTACGTAAAATAGCTTCAATACGAACTAACAATTCTTCCATACTAAATGGTTTAGTAAGATAATCGTCGGCACCAATTTTAAAACCTTCCATTTTATCTTCTTGCAGTGATTTAGCGGTTAAAAACAAAATAGGAATATTTTTATCTATTTCACGAATTTCACGAGCCAAAGTAAAACCATCTTTTACAGGCATCATTACATCTAAAATAAGAAAATCGTACTCTTCTTTTTGAAATTCCACAAGAGCTTCTTGACCATTTACGCGAAGAGTAGTACTGTATTTTTTAGCTTCGAGATATGCTTTTAAAACAGTTCCTAAATTTTTATCATCTTCAGCTAATAGAATTTTAATATCTTTTTTTTCCATTTTAAACTTATTTTAATATTGTGTTATAAGGTAAATAAATTGAAAACTTACTTCCTTTTTTAAGTTCACTTTCTAAAGTAATTTTTCCGTTATGCTTATCAACAACGGTTTTTACATAACTTAATCCTAACCCAAATCCTTTTACATTATGAATATTACCTGTTGGTACTCTGAATAATTTATCGAAAACCTTTTTCTGATTAGATTTACTAATACCAATACCATTATCTTTTACTGAAATTAAAATTCCCTGACCCATTGTTTTTGTTGAAATATGAATGATTGGTGCCCAAGGAGTATATTTATTTGCATTATCAAGAAGGTTAAAAACAATATTTGTAATATGAATTTTATCGGCTTGTATAACAGCTTTTTCTGCATTTAAGTCAGTATGAATTACACCACCTTTCTTTTCAATTTGTAAATTGATTTTAGAAATAGCATCATTTAAAGCATCATGAATATTTATACTTTCGATATTTAAAATAATTTCACCTTTTTGAAAACGTGCACTTTGTAATATTTTTTCGGCCATACCTGATAATCTGCCATTTTCTTCAGAAATAACTTTTATATACGAATCGTAAAGATGTGGCGTTTTAACAATATCCTTATCTGATAAAGCCTCACAAGCAAGTGAAATAGTAGATATTGGGGTTTTAAATTCGTGTGTCATATTATTAATGAAATCGTTACGCATTTCAGAAACTTTTTTCTGTTTAAAAACTGTTGACACCACATAGGTAAACGAGAATATAATTGCTGAAATCAGAAAAAACGATATTACAAGTAAAACCCATAAACGAGTTATTAAAAACTGTTGTTCATTAGGGAAATAAATCATCAACATATCATGTTGTGAAAAAATATCACCCGGAAAAAGCATATATCTGAAAGGTGATCGTAATACCTGCTCAGGGTATTTACCGGTTTTTTGTATAACCAACCTATTTCGGTTAGGACTATAAACTGCAAATTCGTATTTGGTATTTATGTTCGCACGACGGAATTCGCGTTTTAGAAGAGAATCGAGTTGTTTAATGTCGATACGATTTTCGACTAAATTATTTATACTCAATCTTTCTGATTGTGAAAAAAGATTTTCTATAATACGTTGCGAGCTAAAACCACTGGAATTAATATCGTTTATGCTTGGAGAAGGAGAAAAATTTAAAAGGCTGGAAATTATTGATTGATTAACAGAATCGATAGCATTATTTAATAATAATTTATTTTTTGAAAGTAATTCTTTTTGCCGTGTATAAGTTAAGGCGCGGTCTATTCTTTCCAAATCGTAAATAGTTTTAGAAACAACAGCATCAACATCACGATTAAAAATGGCCTGTTTAACCATAATCGTGTTTTTGATCCAATAAACCTGAATTATCATTAGACTAATTAGCGCAAAAGACATTAGACTAATAATAAAATAAATTACTTTTTTATTCATAAACCAAAGAATATTAAAGCAAAGATATAGCTGAAACACATTGTAAATAAGGGTTTAACTTTCTTTAACGCTTCTTAAAAACCCTTAACATTTACGACTTAGTGTTTGCTGTACTTTTGTCTTTGTAATTAATGAATTTTCTCATAGTTCATAAAATTTAATCAACGTTAAAATTAGTTGATTTTTGGTTTAAAAGTGCAGAAGGCAAGCTGCACTTTTATTATTTTAGTACTTCGTCAACAGTTTCTTCGGCTTTGGTTTTAACTTCTTTTAAAATCCCATCCTCATCATCAATTCCATCATACAAATTAATAATTGTTGGTGCAACATCTTCAATATAAGTATATAATATTGATTCCGAAGTCAGTGACGGACTGAATATATATCTGTTTTCATCAAATTTATTTACAAAATAAATGATAAAGCTTAAAAAGATAACCGCTTTAAGAACACCGAAAAAACCACCAAAACTTTTATTTAAAAAACTTAGGGCTACTAAATCAATAACTTTTTCAAGTAGTTTTCCTAAAAGATTTATTACTATTACAACCAAAATAAAAGTAATTATAAACGATAGTATACTTAGATATTTTTGACTCATTTCAAAATGCTCAGTCAAAAAATTAGCTGTATAAGTTGAAAAATGCAAGCTAACATAAATGCCCAAAAATAATGCTGCTAATGTGGTTAATTCAATAATTAATCCTTTAGAAAATCCTTTATAAGTAAGCCAAATAATTGGTATGATAAAAATAATATCGAGTACTCCCATAATTTATTTCTTTAATCGTTTAGTAAGTTCTGTGGCAAAAACAAAAGTGTTTAATTCGGGATTATCATCAGTTAAAATGGTGTCTTTGTTTCCCTGCCACCAAAGTCTTCCTTGATGTATAAAACTAATATTATCACCTATTTTTAGAACAGAATTCATATCGTGCGAGTTAACAATGGTAACAATATTATATTCTTCCGTAATTTCAGCAATTAAACCATCAATTACATTAGCTGTTTTAGGATCGAGACCCGAATTAGGTTCATCACAGAATAAATATTTTGGATTATTGGCAATAGCTCGTGCAATAGCAACTCTTTTTACCATACCACCACTTAATTCGCCCGGATACATTTTATTTACATTTTCCAGATTAACACGTTTAAGGACTTCGTTTACACGATATTTTTTTTCCTCAAGGCTTTGGTGGGTAAACATATTTAAAGGAAACATTACATTTTCTTCAACAGTATAATAATCAAAAAGAGCTCCGCCCTGAAAAAGCATTCCTAATTCTTTTCTGATTTCTCTTCGTTTTTTATGTCCTATAGAGGAAAAATTTCTACCATCAAAATCAATATGACCCTCATCTACTTCGTGTAAACCTACAAGGCATTTTAATAAAACCGTTTTTCCAGCACCACTTGCACCGATAATAAGGTTATTTTTACCGCGTTCGAGTTTTATAGAAACATCTTTTAATACCTGTGCCTCTCCAAATTTTTTCGATATGTTAAATGCCTCAATCATGTTAATAAAAGTTGAGTTAAGAGAAGGTTAAAAAGGATTATTAAAACACTGGCATAAACCACTGTTTTTGTGCTTGCTTTACCAACCTGTATAGAACCGCCTTTAACAATATACCCTTGAAATCCGGCCATAGTAACAATAATAATAGCAAATACAGCTGTTTTTATTAAAGCATAAAAAACTGTAAAGCCTTCAAAATCGAGCTGAACGCCACTAATAAATTCTGAGGGCGTAAGTAAAGGAGTAAATAAAGCAACTAAATACCCGCCAATAATACCAATAAATATTCCGAAAATAATAAGTGCAGGAATAATAAAGACCGCCGCAACAAGCTTAGGAAAAATTAGAAAGTTAGCAGGATTTATCCCCATAATTTCCAAAGCATCAATTTGCTCTGTAATACGCATAGTACCTATTTCAGAGGCAATGCTAGAGCCTACTTTTCCGGCAAGTATTAAACTTACCATAGTCGGAGCAAATTCTAAAATAATCATTTGTCTGGTTGAAAAGCCAATAAGAGTTTTTGACAATAAAGGATTATCAATATTATATGCAACCTGTATAGCAACTACCGCACCTGAAAACAGGGAAATAATTGCTACTATACCAAAAGAATCAACACCAATAGCATAAAGCTCTGTGTTAAGGCGTTGAAAAAATATTCGCCAACGATCGGGCTTAGAAACCACTTGCCGCATTAATAGCAAGTAAGATCCAATATGTTTAATCAGGTTCATTAAAAAAATATTTTTGCTAAAATAAGCATTATTACCCTCTTCTGTTAACGCTTTAGGCGAAGAATTTTTTTAAACAGTAAGAACTCTTTTTTTATCTGATAATTTTTTCCGTGATTTGAAGTTATAAATTAAAGGCTTTTATAAATGAATAAACATATATATTTCGGGGTAATTTTATTGATAAGTTTATTTTTATTTGCTTCCTGTAAAGCTACATCGGTAAAAAGTATGAGAAAAACATCCAAAAACTGTAATTGCCCTTCTTTTTCACAAAGCACAAATTCACTTGTATTACCTATTATTAGCTTAATATGAATTACAACAAAAATATTATTGCCAACTATATTCCTAAAAAAGCTGTTACTCCTATTGTAGAGTGGTTACAAAAGAATAATGTACAGCTAAAAATTAGCAATATTAGAAGCACTAAATTAGGCGATTTCAGAGCAGCACAAAATGGTGGTTATCCGCGTATAAGTGTAAATTACAATTTGAATCCATATGCTTTTTTAATTACTCTCGTTCATGAAATGGCTCATGCCGAAGTGTATAAAAATAATAGTCGTTTTAAGCGAATAAAACCCCACGGAAAAGAATGGCAAATGACTTTTTCTCAAATGATGCAACCGTTTTTAAATGAGAATATTTTCCCCGAAAGCCTTCTTCCTGCCGTAAAAAGGTATTTCCAAAAACCAAAAGCATCCAGTGTTTCCGATCCACAATTAATGCGTGCTTTAAAAATTTTTGATGCACAATCAGAAAATCCACAATTGGATGATTTACTTATAGGAGATAAATTTATTTTCAGAAATATTCCTTTTGAAGTAGTAAAAAAAATGCGTACTCGTTTTCAATGTCGAAATATAAAAAATAAACGCTTATATCTTATTCACGGATTAGCAGAAGTAGAAAGGCTTCCCGAATAGAAGAATTGCTATCTTTGTTTACCGTATGAAAAGTTTATTAAAAATATTAAAATATGTAATTCCTTACTGGAAATATGCCCTGTTAAATATTATCAGTAACTTACTATCGGTAATATTTTCTTTGGTTTCTTTTACTTTCTTTTTACCCGTTTTAAATATGCTGTTTTCTACGGAAGCTTTTCCTAAATCGGCTCCCGAAATAGATATAATGGACTTCGATACAATTAAAGAAAACCTCTATTATTATTCCGGTTTTATGATTGATAAATATGGTGCTGTTGATACTTTAATGTATATCTCTTTAATGATTTTGGGACTGTATTTTTTTAAAAATTTATTTCGTTATATGGGAATGTTCTTTATTGCACCTATCAGAAATGGTGTTGTGAGAGATCTGCGTAACGATATGTATAATAAAATACTTATCCTTCCATTGGCTTATTTTTCTGAGCAACGCAAAGGCGATATTATTTCGCGTATGAGTTCTGATGTTCTTGAGGTGGAATGGTCTATTTTAAGTTCTTTAGAGGCTGTTTTTCGTGAACCTATCACCATTATTTTATTTGTAATTACACTGTTTTTCCTTAGTCCGGCTTTAACTGTTTTTGTATTAATAATGCTTCCGATAAGTGCCATAATAATTGGTGTTATTGGCAGGTCTTTAAAACGCAGCTCCGAAAAAGGACAAAAAAAATTAGGGAATATCTTATCTATTATCGAAGAAACTATAGGCGGCTTGCGTATTATTAAAGGCTTTGCTGCTATTGATTCTGCTAAACACAAATTCAAAGAAAATAATAATATTTATACCCGGTTAATGATTGGTCTTTACCGAAAGCGTGATCTTTCTTCGCCATTGAGTGAATTTTTGGGTGTATCTGTAGTTGTGTCTATTTTATGGTTTGGCGGACGATTAATATTGGGAGAAAATGCATCTATCGATGCTGCTACTTTTTTGGTTTATATTGGCATTTTTTCACAGATTTTACCTCCGGCTAAAGCTATAACAGCAGCTTTTTATAATGTACAAAAAGGCGCGGCTTCGGTAGAACGTATTGAAGAAATATTAAATGCCGAGGAGCAAATTGTAGAAAAAGAAAATGCCATAGCAAAAAAAGATTTCCAAAGCGAAATAGAATATCAAGGATTAAGTTTTGATTATATCAAGAATAAATCGGTACTTAAAAATATCAATATAAAAATAAAAAAAGGTCAAACTATTGCTCTTGTTGGAGCTTCGGGAGGGGGAAAATCTACTTTGGTAGATTTATTACCCAGATTTTACGATCCACAGCAAGGAAAAATAACCATAGATGGTATTGATATTAAAGATTTGATAATTAAAGATTTACGTTCTTTATTAGGTATAGTAACTCAAGAATCTATTTTATTTAACGATACCGTTTTTAATAATATTGCACTTGGTGTTGAAGATAAGGTAAGTAAAGAAGATGTAATTGCTGCGGCAAAAATTGCAAATGCACACGACTTTATTATGCAAATGGAAAACGGATATCAAAGTAATATTGGCGATAGAGGACAAAAACTTTCCGGAGGTCAACGACAACGTTTAAGCATAGCCAGAGCCGTTTTAAAAAATCCTCCAATTCTAATTCTTGATGAGGCAACCTCAGCATTAGATACCGAATCCGAGCGTTTAGTACAAGACGCATTAGAAAATTTGATGAAAAATCGCACCTCTTTAGTTATAGCTCATCGTTTATCTACCATCAAGAATGCCGATGAAATTGTGGTTATAAATAATGGCAAAATTACCGAACGCGGTACACATAAAGAGCTAATTAAAAAACAAGGTGTTTATGCACGTTTGCATGCGTTACAAAGTTTTGAATAGAAAATATTTTTTACTTTTTAGATTTTTTCTTTTAATTTTTCTTCAAAAATTAAATAATAAGTCTACATTCGTAGTCTAAATAGAGAGTAATGACAAGTGTACGTAATAATAATTCCAATAATAATTCCAATGTTAATACATTGCGAAAACGGAAGCTTATTGTGTAACGATATAAAAAAATAACAAAAAAGCCTTCCGAATTTCGGAAGGCTTTTTTGTTTTAAAACAGTTCTATTATGAAACAAATCAATTTGAATATAAATAATAATACTTAGCCGTGCTATATCATCATCGAGCCTGTCCGTCAGTCGATGGTCAGGCTTTTTTTTTGAAAAAAACTAAAACAATCTATATTATGAAAAACGACATTTTAAAAACAGAAGAAGCAATCAGTCTTGTAAAGGAAATTTTTACACAAGAATTATCAAAACAATTAAATCTGACAAAAATATCATCACCTATTGCGGTATTGGACGGCACAGGCATTAATGATGATTTAAACGGTAGCGAAAGAACCGTTAAATTCCCTGTTAAAGCTTTGAAAGAACAAAGTGCTGTAGTTGTAAACTCTTTGGCAAAATGGAAAAGAATACGTCTTAGTGAATTAGAAGTAGAAGAGGGAAAAGGAATATTAACTGATATGCGTGCGCTTCGTCCGGATGAGGATTATAGTCCTATACACTCAATTTATGTAGACCAATGGGATTGGGAAAAAACTATAAGTGCAAAAGACAGATCGTTAAGTGTTTTGAAAAAACACGTAGAACAAATTTACGAGGCTCTTACAACTACCGAAATACAACTTGCTCTAGTAAATCCTCATCTTCAGGCTGTTTTACCCACAAAAATCACTTTCATTCATGCCGAAGAATTATTAAAGAGATATCCTAAACTAAGTGCTAAAGAAAGGGAAACGGAAATTGCAAAAGCCTTTGGTGCAGTTTTTATTATTGGTATTGGAGGTAAACTTAGTGATGGGAAAATTCATGATGGTCGTGCACCGGATTATGACGATTGGAGTTCGGAAAATGAAGATGGTTATTATGGTCTAAATGGCGATATTATAGTTTGGAATCCTGTTTTAAAAACCGCTTTTGAGATTTCGTCTATGGGGATTCGTGTTAATAAAACTACTTTATTGAATCAGTTAGAAGAAAGAGGAGCCTCGGATAGAAAAAACCTGTATTTTCATTCTCTCTTATTAAACGATCAATTACCACAAAGTATTGGTGGCGGTATTGGACAATCGAGAGTTGTAATGTTTATGTTGAAAAAACAACACATTGGTGAGGTACAAGTTAGTCTTTGGCCCGATAGTATTAGAAAAGAATCTTTAAAAGCTAATGTTCACTTATTGTAGGTTCCTTTTGATTTTAGTGGGAGTGCGACATAAAACCGCACTCTCACTAACCAATATTTTAATTTAGTTCTCAAACGAAGAAAAGAAATCCAAATTCTTTTCTTTTATCATTGTTTGATAAGTTAACCATTCGCCTGCAAAAAAAGCATCAATATCACCAACGTATTTATCAATGGCTTCTTGGGCTTTTTTAACAGCTAATTCCTCACGTAAACCCGGAGCATCAATATAAGCCATTAACCCCCAAGATGCCTGACGTAAAATATTTGGTAGAAGTTTCTGATTACGGAAAATGCCTTGTACTTTAGGTTGCTTCAATAAGGCGGCAAAATCGTTTAATTGCTTAGAAATCTTTTTGTGTAAATCTTTTATGTCTTTATTTTTATCACCCTCTAAAGGTTTAATAATCGTCGAAAGATTTTTAACAATGGCTTGTGCATCTCTAACTTTATCGGCAGCTTTAGTTGCCTTTTCTACTTCGGTATTAAAAGCTGTTTGCATAGCTGCTCGCGCCTCTAAATTTTTTATTTCATAATCAATCCTATGATCAAATTTTACGTTTACTTTTGATGTGCAACTATTAGTATTATACGATAATTTCACTTCATATTCACCCGGCAATACCTTACCACCTCTTGGTTCGTGCAAATTATTCTTAGGCTTAGCTTGCTGAGGAAAACGTACTCCTTTTTTATTGAATCTCCAATAAAAACGATTAATCCCTTCCTTGGGGCTTTTCCGAATAGTAGTCATCAAATCACCTTTAGCATCAAAAATCTCAATAAGAACGCTGTCTTTAACTCCTTCAACAGGATTAGCAATATAAGAAATCATTGCTCCCTGTTTTTTATTTTCTCCATAAAATAAAGCATCGGCACCAAATCGCATTCCCGGAGGCTGTTTAAATATATTCATTTCTGCATCCGGAATAGGAAAAAGATAAACAGGTTTTTTGAGTAAAGCAAGACCTTCTTTTGCTAATTCCCGTAAAGGTTCAATATTGTCTATAATATAAGCAGCACGTCCAAAAGTTCCAATAATTAAATCGTTTTCGCGTGGATGAATTCTCATATCCATAGTAGAAACGGTTGGATATTTATTGGTGTATTTACTAAAAGTTTTTCCGGCATCAATACTGATATATAAACCACTTTCTGTTCCTACAAAATATAAATTCTCAACCTCAGTATCTTGAACAAATGATAAAGCATAACCCTTTACTTTTTCTTTACTAACAATATTTGTCCATTTTTTACCATAGTCTTTAGTATGAAAAATATAAGGAGCCCAATTATCACGACGATAGTCGTTAATTACAACAAAAGCTTCAGCTTCGTTATAGGTAGAAGGATGTATTTGTGGAATCCAAGATCCTTCGGGAACACCTTTAATATTTTTAATTTTATTTGTCCATATTTTACCTCCATCGGTAGTTAATTGTAAATTTCCATCATCGGTACCAACCCAAATAATATCTTTATTTAACGGACTTGGGGCAATGGCAATAATGGTTGTATAATTTTCTGCTCCGGTAGCATCATAAGTTAAACCACCACTCTCCATAGATTTTTGTTTGGTAGAATCGTTAGTGGTTAAATCGGGTGAAATTATTGTCCAAGTATCGCCTCTATCACTACTTTTATGTAAATATTGACTTCCAAAATAAAGACCATTATTATTAAAAGGATCGGCAGCTATAGCGGCATTCCAGTTAAAACGTAAATCTTCACCATCGGGATGAACGGGTTGAACAAATTTGCTAAACCCTGTTTCTAAATCGTAGCGCATTACGTTTCCTTGCTGACTCATAGTGAAGCCATAACGAGAATTTACTCTGTCGGGAACAACATCAAAACCATCGCCAAAAGATAATTCTTGCCAATATACATTTTGTATTCCTTGCACATTATACACTTGGCTGGGTCCGCGCCAAGAGCCATTGTCTTGCATACCGCCATATACATTATAAGGAGTTTCCATATCGTAATTGATATGATAAAATTGAGCAAGAGGGAGGTTACGAATAAAACGCCAAGTTTTTCCTCTATCGCGCGACATGGTTAATCCACCATCATTACCATCAATAATAAAGCTTCCGTCTTTTGGATGCATATACCAAGCATGATGATCGGGATGAGCTTTAGCATAAGGCATCATTGTTTTAAAAGTACGGCCACCATCATCGCTAACATCAACTAAAGAGTGAAGATTATAAATGCGATTTTCATTTTCGGGGTCGATATGAATTTCACCATAGTAAAAAGGCCTACCGCCAATATTTTTATCGGCAACCATTTTAAACTTCTGACCACCATCTTCTGATCGGTATAAAGCATTATGTTTTGACTCCACTAAAGCATAAACAACGAGTGGATTATTTGGTGAAATACCTAATCCTATTCTTCCTAATTCACCTTTAGGAATACCGTTTTTTTCCGTTAAAAGTTGAAAGTTTTCTCCGGCATCGTGAGTAACATATAATCCTGAACCGGAACCACCCGATTTAAAAAACCAAGCTTCTCTTTCGAACTGCCACATACTAACAAAAAGCTTATTTGGATTAGAAGGATCCATAATTAATTCTCCAACTCCGGTTCTATCGTTTATGTATAATATTTTTTTCCAGTTTTTTCCACCATCGGTAGTTTTAAAAAGACCACGTTCTTCACTGGGACCCCAAGCAGAACCCTGAACACCGGCATAAACAGTTTTAGAATCTCTTGGATCGATTAGGATACGGTAAATATTACGCGAGTTTGGCAAACCCAAATGTTTCCAAGTTTTACCACCATCCATACTTTTATAAATGCCGTTTCCGCTACTCTGGCTGTTTCTCGGATTTCCTTCGCCCGTTCCAACCCAAATAACATCTGTTGCGCTTTGATCGATAGTTAGCGCACCTATAGAAGCAAAATCCTGATGATCAAAAATGGGATTCCAACTAACACCACCATTATCAGATTTCCAGACACCACCAGAGGCTGTTCCGATAAAAATAATATCGGGCTTTGAAGTTACTACATCAATAGCCGTAACACGACCGCTCATTCCTGCTGGGCCAATATTACGAGCTTTAATACCATTAATTTGTTCCATTGTAAGGCTTTGAGCAAAAGAAATACCCGATAATAAAGTCAATACAAAAAGAAAACTAAAGCGAATTTTTAGAGATAAATTTTTCATTAATTATGTGTTTGGTTACTGTTTTATTTACAAAAGAGAAAGCGTCTTATGATTTTAAAATCAAATTTAGCTCAAATCTTTTCGGTTTTCAAAGATGCAAAAAAGCAAGAACAATACAAAATAGATTACCCATCACCTACTTCGCCACGTCTTTTTTCCCACCTCTTCTATTTTTTATAAGAAATAAAATACCTTTGCGCCATGACTTTTATAGATACGCATAATCATATTTATTTAGCCGAATTTAATCAGGATCGTTCAACTGTAATTGAAGAGGCTATTAGTCTTGGAGTAGAAAAGTTTTTATTGCCAAATATCGACAGCTTCTCTATCGGCTCAATGCTTCAACTTTCAAAAGATTATCCTGATAATTGTTTCCCTATGATGGGATTACACCCCACTTCGGTAAAAGAAAATGTTGAAGAGGAATTAGCTATTGTAGAGAAACTTTTAAATGAAAATACTTTTGTTGCCATAGGCGAAATAGGCATAGATTTATATTGGGATAAGACATTTTTTTCTGAACAAGAAGAGGCTTTTCGTTTTCAGGTTAAGCTTGCTAAGGAATATAATTTGCCTATTGTTATTCATTCTCGCGATTCCTTCAATGAGCTATTTAATATATTAGATGATATTCACACACCCGAATTAAAAGGAGTTTTTCATTGCTTTACGGGTAGTGAGGAACAAGCACATAAAATTGTAAATGACTATGGTTTTAAGTTGGGAATAGGTGGTGTGTTAACGTTTAAAAATTCGGGTTTATCCGAGCAAATTAAAAATATAGACCTAAAGCATCTCATTTTAGAAACGGATGCTCCTTATTTAGCTCCAACACCTCACCGTGGTAAACGCAATCAACCTGCGTATATTCCGCTTATAGCGAAAAAATTAGCCGAAACAAAAGGAATTTCTATTGAGAAAGTTGCAGAAATTACAACAGCAAATGCTGAAGAATTATTTAATTTATAGATAAAATATTTGGATATGAAAGCAGCCATATTAGTTATTTATACCGGAGGAACTATTGGGATGTTTAAAGATATAGAAAC
>Ga0164318_10000768_pt1 | contig 26186 bp, 29 predicted proteins | sample GuaBasSedimGuay9_FD_113734 | JGI IMG/M metagenome (GOLD analysis project Ga0164318, IMG submission 113734) | Subseafloor sediment microbial communities from Guaymas Basin, Gulf of California, Mexico - Guay9, Core 4571-4, 0-3 cm | ecosystem: Environmental > Aquatic > Marine > Hydrothermal vents...
AGTAAACCAACTGTAACTGTAAAATATAAGGATGGAAGTGAAAAAGTAATTTTGCAAGATGGAAGCTATATGATTTAACGATGCTCCTGTTCCTCATTTTTCTATTTCAAATACTGCTTCAATCTCGACTGGTGCACCTAATGGTAAACTATTCACACCAACTGCGATGCGTACATGTTTCCCAGACTCTTTAAATACCTCAACTAGCAAATCAGAGGCACCATTTACCACTTTTGAATGCTCTTCAAAAGAATCAGTACTATTAACATACCCTGCAATCCTAACAACTTTTATTATGTTGTTTAAATCGCCAATTACTGATTTTGCTGCACTTAAAATATTAATCGCGCAAATTTTTGCTGCTTCGTATCCCTCTTCAACTGTTAGGTCTTTCCCTAGTTTCCCTTTATACATAAGTTTACCGTCTCTTATGGGAATTTGACCACTCACAAAAAGGTATTTTGTACTTAATAGAGCTGGGATATATGCTGCAATTGGTCTTGGAGTCTCAGGTAATTCGATACCAAGTTCTTCAAGACGCTTTTCTATATTGACCATAAAAAATTCACCTCGAAATACCAGATTTCTCAAGTTTATATTCTTTAAAGTTTTATTAAAATAGAACTATGTAAACTACATACTTAAATAGTTGGATGTGATATTGTAAAACTGTATCATTTAATAGGTGATCCTATGGAGCTGGGCAGATTTCTTCTCCGCATCGCATTGATACTGGGCCTCATAGGCTCTGTGGTATTTATTTTAATGATTCCAGGTGGTTCAATCATTTTTGTCTTAATGTTGGTTCTTTCATTGGTTGGTGCATTTATTTGGTCACTTGTTGGTAGCAAGGCTTACATAATAACCCATAAGTTAATATTATTACCCTTTAGGAAGTTTATGACAAAAAGGCTATACCTGTTAAGACCCCCAGAGAAAAAAGAGAAACCAGTAATTGGTCACTTTCTAGAGGCTATAGATGACTCATTTCTTCCAATGTTGCTAGTCTTTGGCATATTGGCTCTATTTGCTGATTACTTGCCAGCGGATCTACTCTCGAGCCTAGAGGTAGTATTCTTAATTATTTTATTTCCCGCTACAATATTGGGACTAATATTTCCAATTTTAAAGATTCTTTTGGATTCAGATTTAATAATAGTTGATTTAGACGGTCGACGCTTAGAGCCAGTTGGTACAAAAATTCTAACTTATATGAGAAGCATTGCTGGTGTTACGGCTATAGTGTCCTTTGTTAGTAATATTCTTTCACGGAGTGGACAACTTGAAGCTGCCCTCGGAGCGCTCATTTTTGTTTTCGTAGCGACTTACCCAACAATAGTGTTTATTCTATTGCTTTATAATCGAAAACATGACAATTTTGTTGAGAAACTCAATATGTTATTGCGACGAGAGCTTAAATATGCAGATGTTACAATTACAGCGAAGCGAAAAGGCACTATGGGTACAATAAAATTAACAGATGAAGCAGAAGTAATATTGCCAAGTTGGTATAGTGAATCACAACAAGTAGATACAAACTATGGTGAATGAATTGCCATCAGTTGTAGGCCAATTCGGAGGTACTTTTATTTATCTCTACCCCTCCGCTTTTATTGATTTTGCTAAAAAAGACCCTTTGACAATTGTTATACGAACAAAGAGGGGATTATTAAAGAAACACTACTTATACATTGCTGTTAGAAAAAATTATACGGCATATACAACTACTGATGAGGATTTATCAAGCCATATAAACATTGACGCCGAAGTTGAAACTATTTTCCTACCTAGAGGCCTAAAAGAGGTGTTAATATGATTTACTCTGATGTTGTTTATGTTGGTGGTGTTGTTGTTAGAGTTGATGTAGAAGATTTTGTTGAATTACTGGAAAAAGCAAGAGCAGAGAGCCCAGATATTATGGTCATCCATAGCATATCTGGTTTATTAAGCAAATCGCATATCTACTTATTTTCCTATGGTGGTATAACATTTTACTTTAAGTCAAACCATGAAATTGATGAAATAAAGATTGATATCGAGGCGTCTGAAATAAAATCTTCCTATACTCTCTAAACATTTATTTTGTGAACAGAAAAATAGTCAAGATCAACGTCTAAATAGCTTTAACCAGAATGATTGAAGTACATATTTCAAAAACTTGCGACGCCATTTCAAATTTGTATTTATAAGATGTTTTGCTTGCCCTACTCCACGTACTCGCAAACCTCTTATGATTACAACAGGTGTGTTTTCATTGGTATCCCCCATAAAGAGAATACCCGCACTTGCAAGTAAGTCTCCGATGGCCCTTAAACCGCCAAATTTTGGTTTGCCATATCTATCTGGACCGCCAAATTTATTTTCTAAGGCACGTAGTCCCGAGAGTCCTACAGCAATGCCTATAGTGCCCCTTCTAAAGAGTCTCATTGTTGTATCTGCAATTACAACACCAACATCAGCTCCACATGCGTTAAAAATGCTAGTTCTAATTTCCTTAGCAATTGCATCTAATTCTGGTGGATTGTATGTCCATCCATGTTGTATATTTGATTTACTAACGCCACCATCAGGAAGTATATGTCCGTTTACATCTTTTATAAAGAATATTGGATTGTTATTTTTTAAGATGTCTCTTAACAGTTTCTCATTAGACCTATAAGCAACTGTAATTGGATCTTGTGCTAGATCTTTTTCTGATACTTTATCATAAAAGAGCGTTGTACTCGCATGTTTTTTCATAATTTCTAGCTCAATTGCACTCTTTCCAGTTAATTTAGAAAATACTTTTGAACAGAATCTCGGGGATATCTCATGCTCTTTCACAATCGCACCTTTGCTTTTTGAGATAATTTTTGCTGAGATAACTATTATATCGTTATTCTCAAGTGTAATACCCTCTTTGTTGGCATAGTTACATATCAATTCTCCAAGCTCCACATATGGATAAATTCCTGGAAGAACGAGCGTCCATACAGAGTAATGCATAACACTCCCTCAAAGCTGTGTACTTATATTTTAGGGATGTTTCATATTAAAATATTGTGTGTCCATGCTTATAATTTTAGTACTTGTTTCTGCTGAACTTGTTGAGATTCACCCATTTTTTTTATTATTAATTTCGCCAGCTCAGCTAAAGCCTCATATATGCCTTTACCTGTACGGGCACTTGTTTCAAAATAAGGAATTTCCAAGTTAAACTTTTTTCTCAAATGGTCCATAAATACATCCACTTCTTCTCTTTGAATAAAACTTTCTGCCATTAGCTTTGATAAATCTTCTTTATTACCAGCAACAACGATAGGTACTCTACCAACACTGTCAAATATTTCTTGAATCCAATTTTCTATGTTAAGCATACTGTTTTTGTTTGTTAGATCAAAAACTAATAAAGCTCCTGAGATTCCTTTATAGAACAATTTTCTTAATGTTTTAAATTGCGGTTGACCGCCTAAATCGACTATTGAGAGCTTTATTGATTTATCATTATCTCCTAAGTTTACGGAGAAATCTTTTACGGAAAATTCACTTCCTATTGTCATATTGTAGCGTTCTTGATATGTATTAAACACGAATCTTTTTCTAATTGTTGATTTCCCTACCCCACCGTCACCAGCTATGACGATCTTAAATATTAATTGTCCAACTATAAACATGAGAATATCCCCACTTTGCATGATTTAGCATATCTACTACCCTCTTACACCTATTTTTAAAATAAAAGCAAAGCTTTTGATTCATTATTTTTAATTTGGTTATGTTCTTGTATTATACATATTTAAATTTTTGTAAAAAAGTTATAAAAGATGTACAAAGCATTAATCTACTTTTTGATAAAAATCAATTCTATTTGCTTACTATTTTACATTTTATACCGATAATATTTCGAAAAGAGAGCATGTCCAAAAACAAATGAAATTATAGTAATTATACATATTGCTGAAATCTTTAGAAGTACTATTATTAGAGAACGAAGTGTAATAATTGGGTCTGGAATCATAAAATTAAGAGCAAAGAAGAATCCAACAAATATTGCAGGAGCACTTGATATCATTGTAATAAGTATTCCGATGTTAAGTGTAATTCTTTTAATTTTATTCTTTCTTCCTCCAATTTTTTCCATAATTTCTAAGTCTTTGTAAAATACAGATAAAATCATTAGAACAAAGGAAACGACTGAAGCCACACCTGATATTAGTATTATGTCTACTTCAATATCATTTAATAGCCATGTCGTATCAAGGAAATCGAAAAGTTCAACTGTTATATCTTTGAAGAGAATATAAGACAGACCTAATGGGCTCAACAGTTTATTGAGCTCTTCTAAAACGCTATCGTTAATTTCTTTGATTTTTAAGAGTAGAAGATTATATGAGCTAATATTGTAGATTTTTTGTAATGTCTTTAATGGGACATAGACGACTTGGCCTTTATTTAATGTATCAAAAACAATAGCACTTATTCTAAAAACTTGTGTACGATTAATCATTATTTTTTCGAGAAGTGGATCTTCAAATAGTATTTCGTCCAGTCCATCACCAACTATTACCTCATCTGTACTATTTGTGATATCTCCTATAAAGTACCAATTACTTACACATTTATCTGGTTCGTATCCTATTACGTAGGTATATGTAGATTTTCGCGCTCCTACAAGTTTATACCCCTCTACAGGGTCATAGACAACTGCTGGCAACTCTGTAACCTGTGTATATGAGAGTAACCGTCTTTCTATAGTGTCTACAAAAGAGAGATTTGCTAGTATAGTATACGTCTCGTTTGGAATACTCATGTTTAGTATCTCTTTTGTTTCAGATTCTGTGACATTTTCTGACAAAATAAGCTTAGAATATGTTGTTAATACATTGCTGTATCCTATTACCACGACATCATCGTTATACGCTCTATGGATAAAATTCTTTGATGTGTCTAATACTATTGCAGAGCTAAATGTTGAAAACGAAATCATCAAATAGATAATAAATAGTGAGATTATCACCATTTTTGAAGGTTCTTTTAGTTGTAAAACGCTTCTAATTGAAAATGTTCTCACCCAGTTGAAATGTCTTCTTATTATCTTTCGATATTTTGAGGGGGGTTTCATAATGGTTTTTCCTTCAATTGTAGTATATTTATTTACAAAATCAATAATCTTCTCATAGGCAAGAAAATAGCTTAGTAAAAAAATACCTGTAACCGTAACACCAAGCCAAAGTACATTATCAAATGGTGGGTATACTTTTTCAACAAGCAGATAAATAGAAAAACTAGAGAGTACTGATATGAGTGTTGAGGCTAAAAGCAAAATTAAATATCTATACACAAAAAAGCTGTAAATCAAATCTGCTGACATACCAATACCTTTCATTACAGCTATGTCTTTTTGCCTAATTACTGTATTTGTGATTGTTAACGTGATACTAACTAACACTACAAGCAATATGGATAGTGTCCATATAACCATATGAAAAATTTGATTCATAAAACTAAGACCAAGCGGCATTTTAGCATACATTGCATTAAAGATTATTTCATTTAACTTGTTTATAAATAAAGTAATTGTGAAAATGAATGTGAGAGGAATACTCAACCCTATCAAAAATGAATATGTTTCAACTTTGGTTCTTTTAATATCATTTAAAATAAAATCAAGAACTGTCATTTTCGAATAACCTGCCATTTTTCATAGTATAACATCTATCAGCTCTTCGTATTATCTCAGAGTCATGAGTAGCAACAATAATTGTTTTGTTTTTCATTTTTAAATCATCGAGCAACTTGTATATGAGTGATGCATTATATTGATCCAAGTTTCCAGTAGGTTCGTCAACTAAAAGGATGGGTGGATCATTTGCAAGAGCTCTTGCAAATGCAAGTCTCTGTTTCTCACCACCGCTGAGTTGGTGAGGGAAGTGGGTTTCTCTATCTTTTAAATCCACTAGTTCAAGCAATTTTTCGGCTTGTTTAACGTTTAATTCTTCCTGTCCAATTTCCATTGGAAATAGAATGTTTTCTAGGGCTGTAAACGTGGAGATTAAATTATATTCTTGAAAAACGAAACCGATTAAATCAGCACGTAATGCGGCCAAAGATTCTTCATCTAATTTTGTGATATCTATGTTATTAATTAGCACTCGTCCGCTATCTGGTCTCAACAAACCTGCTATCACATTAAGAAGTGTTGTTTTGCCAGAGCCAGATGGCGCTGTAATAACTATGAAGCTACCATCTTCGACAGTTAAGTTAATAGAATCCAAAACTTTCAATTTTTGGCTATAAATGGTGAAACTTTTTGAAACGTCTTCTAATATAATCAAATGTTCCGCCCTCGTTACTCTATTATTTCAAACATTGTTGAGTTCTTGTATTTTCTAAGTAAAATTATGTCTACGGCATCATTAAAATGCTTTGCGGCTTTATCGTACTCTTCAATGGAGAAGTAAAATGCACCTAGTAATAAAAGTGTAGTGAGTGTCCACTTCCAACCTTTTTCTAGCAGTTCAGATGTTATTTTAAGCCCTTCTTTCATCCATTTAACATTGCGTTTATTTATCGAATATCCCTCAAGTAAAGTATGTGCTAGATTATACTTTGCATCAGTATAATTCTCATCTAATTCTAATGCCTTCCTAAAGCATTTGATTGCATTATTATGTTTTCCTAAAGCTCTTAATGAAACTCCCAAGTTTCTCCATATCTCTTTATCCTTGTCATTAACTTTAAGAGCTTCTTCAAAAAACGTAACAGCTGACTTGAAATCATTTTTTTCTGTAGCAGTGATTCCTAAATTGAATAAGTCTGTTAATAATAAATCATTTTCTCCTGTAATTATGTGGATATCCCTTGCTTTCTTGAACATTTTTTCGGCCATATCGAGTTTATTATCCTTAAGCATTTTGTATCCGATTATACCTGCGATAAATCCTTGTGCTTTAAGAAATTTTTCAGCTAAATCTCTCTTGTCAAGTTTGTTCCAAATATCATATCCTTCGCCGTACTCACGATACATGCTTAACAGTATATCATTGTCAATTGTATAATGTTCTCTATGAATTAAAATCAAGAATGGAATTAGTGTTTCTAAAACAAATAATTTAATAACTACTTTATTAGCAGAGATACTTCCTTTACTTGTGTTCCTTAGGAGTGTAATTAGCTTATCAAAAATAGTGCTTACTTTATACATTTCTACATTTTTAAGGATGTCATAGAGCAGTCTAAGATTATCGTCTGCTGACCGTTTATATTCAGTTATAATTTCTAGTAACTCATTTAATTTTAACCGCCCTAATATGAATTCGTATATCGATAGATAAGGTTCTGATAAAGCAAGAAAGTCCATAAGTTATCAACTTCCTGATAACACGCACAATAATATGTTTTTTCATTTTTATTCTCAAATCGCTAAAATCAATAAAAGAAAAAAAGAATAAAAGAGTTTTTATTTTTGCATCAGCACACGTGGACATTTATTTGGGTCGCTAATGACATAGCAAGGGATTTCTACATCTGGTGGAAACGTGATGCCAAGCAATTTACATTTTCTATTTTCCTCATCAAATTCTGGGCACATTATCATGCACCATCCATAGCTAAATACAGCGTGAAAAATCTACATAATAAAATTATCTCTTAAACTCTTTAGATATCTTAGGCAATTTCATGAGATGTTATACTTTTTAATATTAAATATAGTTAAAGAGTATATAGCTTGTGATAGTTAAATTTAATTATTTCCTCTACCTAATGTCTAAAATGCAGAAAATAGGTTAAAAGTGTGATTTAAGAAATAAAGTTTTTTTCGAGAGAAGATATTCCTCCAACCAAAAGCTTATAATTTCAGCAAGGTGTTGTGGTTTTGACAACAGTCCAGGAGAAAATTAAAGAAATGGCAAAAATAGCAATTCACCGGGGTGTATTTAAAGTAGTAGTAATGGGCGAGACTGGTGTAGGTAAGACAAGCTTGATCACACGAGCAACAAAGGGCTTTTTTCCAGATCCTGAGCTATTGAAATCAACAATAGGTGCTTCTTTCGCATTAAAACGTGTTTCTATTACTGATGAAAATAGCAACATCTCAGCTATAACTCTTCAAATATGGGACTTTGCTGGCCAAGAACGTTTTAGAACTCTTCTCAAAGGATTCATTGCAGGAGCACTTGGGGGTCTCTTTGTTTTTGATTTGACAGATCCTGTTACTTTAGATGACATAAAGAACTATTGGATTCCAGAAGTTGAAGAACGTTTGGATATAAAGTTTTCAGAAAATCCAGAATTCGCGAGAAATTTTGTTCTGGTTGGAAATAAAAGTGACTTAATTAAGGATCGTCAAGTTACTTATGAGGAAATTCTCGAAGTTGCAAAACCTCATAATTTGAAATATATATTGGTCTCCTCAAAAACTGGTGAAAATGTTGAGCGGCTTTTTGAAGTTTTAGCACATCAACTTTATAAAACATATATTGTTGGTGTGGTTGAAAAATAATTAAATAATCCTAAAGAATTTGGCTATAAACGCAATAAAAAAACTTTAATAACATTATATTTTATTCTCTATTGTATTGTCTAGAAATGACTAAAAACAGGATGTGTTTTAATGTTAGAGATACGTTTCCACGGTAGAGGTGGTCAAGGAGCCGTTACTGCTTCAAAAGTTTTAGCAGCGGCTGCTTTGAAGGAAGGAAAGTTTGTCTCCGCGTTTCCGTTTTTTGGAGTTGAACGTCGAGGTGCACCAGTTACGGCTTATACGAGAATTTCAGAGTCTCCTATCTGGAATAAATCTCGAATTTATACCCCCGATTACGTAGTAGTTTTAGACGAATCATTATTAAAGATGATAAAGAGAGATGTTAGTCAGAGAGAGGAAGGGATGGTTATTCAGAGTTCTGTAGCAATTACCAGTGGTCTCAAAGAAGGCGGAATTGTGATTATCAATACATCAAAAGAACCTGACGAAATTGACTTAGAGCATCCAGCACAAGTCGTTACTGTAGATGCTACAGCAATTGCTATAAAACACAACCTAGGAACAAAATTCGAACCAATAGTTAATATGCCGATTCTTGGGGCATTAGTGCGTGCAACTGGTATTGTTTCATTAGATAGTTTGATTGAGGCCATCATGGAAAAAGCACCATATTATCCAGAAAGAAATGCAGCAGCTGCTAAAGAGGCTTATGAAAATACAAAAATTGGTAAAAAGAAGGAAACTATGGCTGTAACGATAGAAGTCCCCAAGCCCGCTCATTTAACTGAAGAAGAAATCGAAAAATTACCAATAATGCCTATGGGTAAAGTTCCTGCTACAGTAAACAAAACTGGTGAATGGAAAATTTTCAAACCAGTTATAGACTATGAACGCTGTATTCGGTGTTTTATCTGTTGGAAATCTTGTCCTGACCTGACTATTTCCATAGAACCTGATGATCATCCAAAGTACAAAGAGAAACCAGTCATAAATTACGATTACTGTAAAGGCTGTGGAATCTGTGCAAATGAGTGCCCTGTTAAATGTATTGAGATGGTGGTGGAAGAAAAATGAAGATGTTATTAACTGGTAATGAGGCAGCCGCATATGCGGTTAAATATGCAAAACCCAAGGTTGTAGCTGCTTACCCAATTACACCACAGACAACAATTGTAGAAACGATCGCAAACTTTTACGCTAACAAGGAGTGGGACTTTAAGTTCATCACAGTTGAAAGTGAGATGAGTGCTATTGCTGCTGTTTTTGGCGCAGCACTTACTGGTGTTAGGACCTTTACAGGTACGGCATCACAAGGTTTATTGTTTATGCATGAAATGCTAACTGCAATCAGTGGTTATCGACTACCAATTGTTATGAGTGTTACAAATAGAGCACTTATGCCTGGATGGAATGTCTGGGCGGATCATCAAGATTCCATTGCCCAGAGAGATACTGGTTGGATGCAGATATATGCGGAAACAAACCAAGAGGTTTTTGATTCTATTCTTCAAGCATATCGTATTGCTGAAGACCATGATGTGCTTCTACCAATTATGATAATGGAAGATGCATTTTTACTTAGCCACACAGTTGAAGGAGTTGACTTACCAGAGCAAAAAACAGTAGATGAGTTTCTGCCAGAGTATGACCCTATTATAAAAGTTGATCCCAGTGAGCCATACAATTATGGACCACTTGTTACTCCTGACCTATATGTAGCATTCAGATATAAAATGGCAAAGGCCATGGAAAATGCAAAAAGAGTGTTTCAGAAGGTAAATGAAGAATTTAAAGAGATATTCAATCGTGATCATGGTGTTTTCTTCGATACATTTCATGCTGATGATGCTGATGTTCTTCTTATTGCTGCTGGTACGCTAGCAAGCACAACTCGTATTGCAATTCAAAGAATGAGAGAGAAGGGTTATAATGTAGGCCTTGCAAGATTGCGTGTATTTAGGCCATTCCCAACTGAAGAAGTTCGCAAACTTACAAAAAATGTTGACGTTGTGGCGGTACTTGATCGTAGTTTCACATTTGGTGCAGAGGGAGCAATGTGCTCCGAAATAAAGGCTGCGATGCATGGTCATTCTAATGCAACTGTGAAGAACTACATTACTGGAATAGGCGGAAAAGATGTGACTCCTGAGGATATTATAGAGATAATCAGTGATGCATATCGAGTTAAGAAAGAGGGTCTAGATACTGAGGTTATGTGGATTATGTGAGGTGTTTATCATGTCAAAGAAAATTGCTGGATTAATTAGAGATGAATATATGTATAGTGGTCATGTTGCTTGCAGAGGTTGCGGTGCTGCCCTTACAATGAGGTACGCTATGAAGGCAATTGGTAGTAATGCGGTCCTTGTAATTCCTGCATGTTGTTGGTCTGTGATTCCAGGTGCATACCCACAAACTAGCCATAAAATACCAATTGTTAACATACCATTTGCTGTGACTGGTTCTGTTGTATCTGGCATGGTTGAAGGATTTGCTGCACAAGGTCGTGAAGATATTACAGTTATTGGATGGGCTGGTGATGGTGGTACTGTTGATATTGGTTTTCAAGCTCTAAGTGGTGCAGTAGAGAGGAACCATAACTTCTTATATGTGCTCTATGATAATGAGGCCTATATGAATACGGGCATACAACGATCTGGGGCAACACCTCCTGGTGCCTGGACGACGACAACACCTGTAGGTAAATATAAAGAATGGAAGCATCAACCTAAGAAGAGAATCGTAGATATTCTCGTTGAACACAACATCCCCTATACAGCTACTGCAACTGTAGCTTATCCCGAAGATCTTATTAGAAAAATAAAAAAGGCTTTATCAATAAAGGGGCCAAAGTTTATTCATGTACTTTCGCCATGTCAGCCTGGTTGGCGACATCCTCCAGAAAAAACAGTTGAGCTTTCAAGGCTAGCAGTGCTTACAAAGGTCTTTCCATTGTATGAGGTTGAACATGGCAGGTATAAAATCACTATTAAACCAAGAAAATTCAAACCAGTTATCGAATATTTCAAGTTACAAGGGCGTTTTAGGTATCTCATAAAAGATGAACAAATGCTTAACTTTATACAAAAGTATGTTGATGAACAGTGGGAATTGCTTTTGAAGAAAGAAGAATTTACACAAAGTTTACCAGAGTGATGAAAACGCTCTCTTCATTATTTTTATTATTTACACTATATTTTCTACGTTAGTTTACAATGTTGTTTTAAATTTAAATTATAGGAGGATAATTCATGCTACTCCCAATTGTATTAATAAATAATGATTCACAAGTTACAGATGATTTAGTCAAACAACTGCTTCAAGCATTAACAATACAAAATCTAAAAGTAGCTTTAATTAGAAAGCTAGAGGAAGATAATAAACTATCATACTCTATTGCTTATGAATTAACGCTGGGCGAACATACACTTATTTTGAAGTCATCTAAAAAAATATCTCAAAAGCTAATCGAATCATTACTAAGCCAAATTGACGTTATAATTGCATATGACAACGACATTGACATTATAAAATCATACGAAAGCGTAATTCTTGTTGATTGTAAGGCATCTGCAAAATCGAACCTGAAGAAAGAAAATGTTATTGTATGTGATGTGAAAGATCTACAAGCCACGATTAAAGAGGTTTTGTCTAGAATTGGATACTGGCAAGAAATAAAAAAAATCTATAATGAACTGCCAAAGCTTGATTGTGGTCGCTGTGGATATGAAAAGTGTGTTTACTTAGCTCAAAGAATATATTCTGGTGATGAAACGATAAAAAAATGTGTGGTTCTTGAACAGATGAAAAAGAGCGTTACAAGGATTTTTGTTGAGAAGCAAGAAATACAAGTGATAACCTATATTGCAGAATTGTTTAGAAAGACAATATTGGCCATGGTATCAACTCTAAAAGGCGTTAATATCAATGGAGATGAAACTATCGAAATAAGAATTAAAAAAAGAATGGGGAAATAAATTATAATCCTTCGTGGTTCAATATCGCATCATTAAACTTTCTTGCTTTCTTCATGAATGCATCGAAGAGATTAGGCGCAACTTGTGGGAATATCATTGCCCAATGCACAAGTTTATGGCCAATTCTATAGGCAATCGTTTCATTGTGTGGTAATACTGCGTCTAATAATTTTCCACCCTTAAAGAGATATTTTTGTCCGGGTAAGAATCGACCTTCAACTATTGGCGCTGCAAATATTTCTGTTAGCCTTAACAAAAAGCGTCTCAGAATTTTGTTCTCCATGCGTCTTGCAATTTCTCTTGCACGAATAAACATTTTCATTATTTCAAAGCTTTTATACTTAAAGTAACCTCTTTTCACTAGCTTCATAACAAACTCCTTATCACACGGGTCAAGATCATCAAGGCCTAATTTTTTTAGTTCGTCTATCGTGATATTGTAGTAACCAGATCTATAATCAAATAGCATATCTAGCATATCATCAAGAATACCTAGACCTATGCCCATTAATTCGCATATTTCGTCAAAATAAGGTCCTAGATCAAAACCACTAAGCTTGAAATATAATTTAAAGAAAATCCCTGCTTTCTTGTAGAGCAATTTATTCATTTCACTCTGTCTTAGCAGTTTTCCTCTTCTCATTATATCCATTTTTGCGCTTTCGTAAAGCTCCCAAATGTAAGGCCGTACCTCTCCATTATAATACTTCTCTTCGTTTTCTAAAAATTGATTAAGCCATAAATATCTTAACGGATAACCATCACGGAAAACAAATTCATTATTAAAACTATCTAGAATTACTTCTTTTTCTCTCTTAAGAAGTTCCATACGTCGTTCCAGCGATATTTTTGGTTGGTCTATGATGTCATCTACCTCTCTAATATATCCCCATGCAAGAGACCAACTTTCAGATCCTATCTGCTCTGGAATTAATTGCGTTGCGTAGGTTAGGAAATCACGTTTTCTTAGATAACTTCGTGCTGTATTGACTTTATACTCATAAGGGACTTCATCTGGGTAAAGCACACTCTTACCTTTAAGTCGTAAGATTATCTGTTGCATTTTATAAACACCCATATATTATATCCACTTAAAGTATTATATCCTGAGCTTTTATTTTTTGTTATGACGCAAATCATACATGCATATAAGAATGCCTAAATATTTTTTAAATAGTTAGAGAAGCAATATTGAACTTTAAAGTTTAAATAACTATACCCTTAAAATGTATCATAGGTGAAATAAATGAAGTGGGCAATGCCCCCTAAAATTAAAGTTCTGGAGGCTACTGGTGCTATAGCTGATGGTCGTGTTACGTTCATTAACGAAAACACAGCCAAAGTTGTTAGCTCTACTGGAGAAAGGACATATACAGTTAAATTTAATCTTGATAAAAGAAAGATAACATCAGATGATAACGGATCTGTTTATAAAGGATATTTAGGTTATCCTAGCATTTCTGTATTAATGCTCAAAAAAGTTCTTCCTTTCTCAGAAAAAATTGCCAATGCACTAAAAGGCATTAATTGGAAAGAACTAAATGAGAAATATAAAGCCTATTGGAAAACTGAATTTGTTGTGAAAAAAATTGCAGAGCGAAAAGGCGTATCTTCTACTGAAATTGATGAGTATGTTAAGCGGGTAATGGCGAAGATAAAAGAGCTGGCGTTTGAAAAGCTGGAGTAATTATTTTTTGTAAGGTTTGTCCGTTTAATAGTTTTCTTGATACATTGTATATTATTTTTGTACCGAAAACTAATGATTTTACATCTATCCGCTCATCTTTTCCATGTACACTTGAAACTAAGTCATTTACATTAACTTCTGGATGGAGTGGAAGAAAGCCATATGCTACAGCACCTATTCTTCGCATAAATCTGCTATCTGTGGCCCCAGGCAGCATATATGGTATAGTATGAACTTTACCTAGCTCATTAGTCAGTTCGTCATTGATTATTCGCCAAAGTCTGGTATCTGTTGAACTATAATTCGCAGATTCTCTTTTTATAATATCGAAATCTATTTCAAATTTCCGCTTTCTAGCAATTTGTAAAAATAACTCCTCAACTCTATCAAAATCAAAGTCTGGCAGACTTCTACAATCAAAAGTAATCTTACAACTATTAGGGATGATGTTCTCTTTTTCTCCGCATTTAATTATTGTTGGTGTTAATGTATTTCTAGTTAATGCATCTATGGTGGCACCTACTGCTGGTGCAGATTTTTTTAACCATGTTATCAATTTTGAAGTTAAAAACTTACTATTTGTAATTATTTTCCCTAAAAGTTTACCTATAATACCAAGTTCATGAGCTATTAATTCTTGTATTATTCTCTTAGTAATAGGATGCATCACTCTCTTATTGTCTATTTGTTGAGATGCTGTAAGAATATCTCTTAATTCATCAATTGGGTTAATACCAGCCGATGGTATACTTGCATGAGCTGTTCTTCCTTTTAAAGTGACTTCAATCCAGTTAAGACCCTTTTCTGCATTACCGATGAGATATGCAATTTTACCTTTTTTGTTTTTGATAGGAATGCCGCCGCCTTCTGTTATAACAAAATCAGCTGTTAGCTTCTCTTTATAATTGTTTAAAAGCCATTCTATTCCTAATTTACCACCCATTTCCTCATCTGCAGTTCCTGCAAATATCAACTCACCATTGAAATCTCGAATATATCTTTTAAAATAAATTAATGCCATCATTTCCATTACAAGGCCGCTTTTCATGTCAAGTGCACCACGACCCCAGATGTAACCATCTTTAACAATGCCGTCAAATGGTGGATATGTCCATTCATCTTCGTCAGGTACCGGCACAACATCTAAATGCCCAAGTAGTAGAAGCTTAGGGCCATCATTCGATCCTTTAACGCGTGCAATAATATTGCCTCTTCCTGCTTTTGATTCATAAATCTCGCTTTCAATATCATACTCATCAAAGAAATCACGTATAAATTTGGCAACTTCAATTTCGTTTCCTGGTGGGTTTACTGATTGTATTTGAATGAGTGACTGGAGTAATTCAACTAACTCATTTTGATTTATAACATTCTCCATTACTTTCACCAAAGAAAAAGTATTCAAGAACTATAAAAACTCATAAAATGCATTAAATGAAACATTTTTAAATTATGTTTAAAAGATAAGCATGGATATAACACGTTAATAAACTTACAAATGTTAACTAATAGGGACATACTGTTAATTTTCATGGGGATGTCTATGAAACTGTTTGAAGTAAAAAATCTACGTGCTGTTGTTGAAAACCGTGAAGTGATTAAAGGTGTATCACTATCTGTAGCTCCTGGAGAAATTCATGCAATAATGGGCCCGAATGGATCTGGAAAAACATCATTTGTATTAACATTGCTTGGACATCCAAATTATAAAGTCATAAAAGGAAAAATTTATCTTGAGGGTGAAGACATAACGGAGCTACCCCCATATGAGCGTAGCCGTAGAGGTCTTCTAGCGACTTTTCAAAACCCGCCAGAAATTGACGGTGTTAGAGTGGGTCATCTTTTATCGTTAATTTCTGAGAAGCATAAACGTGGTGAACAGAATCTTGACCTCACAAAAGTCATGGAAAAATCTAGATTAGGTACGAACTTTTATAGCAGGAGTGTAAATGTTGGATTTTCTGGGGGAGAGAGAAAAAGATTTGAAATTGCCCGCTTGTTATTAAGCAATCCTAAAGTAGCAATTCTAGATGAGCCTGACTCTGGTGTGGATGTTGATTCTCTCTATGTTATTGTTAATGGCATTCGCGAACTACGTTCTAATGGTACTGGGATTGTTGTAATCACGCATTATAGAAGAGTTCTAAAAGGAATAAATCCTGATGTAGTTCATATACTCTATGATGGAAAAATAGTTACTTCTGGTGATTGCGAATTAGTTAAAAAGATAGAAACCAAAGGTTATGGAGCAGTGATTAAGAATGTCTGAAACAAGTCTCTTACGTTGGATTGAAGATTTTTCTCGAAACAGAAAAGAACCCAGTTGGATGACACGTTTAAGAAAAGCTGCGTTATCTGAATTTTTAAAAATGAAACCTGAATCGAAAGATCCAGAAATTGATTTAGAAGCGCTCATTGCCAGTATTACGGAAGAAAAACCTCAAATCTCAAGTTTAGAAGAACTCCCGAAAGAGGTATTGGAGCAGCTTGAACGGCTTGGAATAAGTAGAGAAGAACAGTCTATTATAACTGGTGCTACTGTAAATTTGGATAATACACTTGTTTACTCTAATCTTAAAGACATGTTGCGCAAACAAGGTGTATTAATCGAGTCAACAGATGATGCTGTTAGAAAATATGATTGGATGCGCGATTATATGTTTCGACTGCTTGATTATAGAATGAATCGTATAGTAGCATTACATATTGCTTTTTGGAGCGGTGGTGTCACAGCACGTTTTCCAAAAGATATAAAAATTCTATATCCTATTAACGCATTCTTCTTGATAATATCCGAAGGTATTGGCCAGACTGAACACACATTAGTCATAGCTGATGAAAATTCAGAGATTCATTTTACAGAAGGATGTACTGCACCAGTGTTAGCAAAATATAGTGTTCATTTGGGCGGTACTGAGGTCTATGTCATGAAAAATAGTAAGGTGAGATTAACATCCCTTCAGAATTGGCATGGAAATGTGCACCATAGACCGGTAAAAGCATCGGTTGTATATAAAAATGCATCTGTAGATATGGTATCTATAAATCTAGGCAGTACTACTGTGTATTCTCGTCCAAAAATTTATTTGCGTGGAAAGAACGCAAATGGCATCTCTCAAACTATTTCCTTCATAGACAAAACTCGTTATGTTGGCGGTGGAGGGATAATAATTCACCAAGCACCTTATACAACATCTGAAATTTTAAACCGTGCGGTATTAAAAGACAAAGGCGTTGAAGAATTTCATGGTCGAATAAATGTTGAGAAGAGCGCTCCAAAATCGAAAGCACATATGGCTTGTAATAGTTATTTAATAAGTCCTACAGCAAAATCACTTACCGTCCCAGAGCTTTATACAGAGATTGATGATGTTGCACTTTCACATGAAGCTGTTGTTGGTCGTGTTGGAGAAGAACAGCTTTTTTATCTTGAAAGCATGGGATTTGACGAGAATGAAAGTTTAGCTTTAATTGTAAATGGCTTCTTTGAACCAATCTTAAAAGATTTACCCTTTGAATATGTTGTTGAAATAAGAAAAATAATAGACTTAGCAATGAAGGGTGCTTAACTGCTGTATTTTTCTTCTATTTTTTTAACCCCTGTATCCATGACTTTCAGTTTATTAAATGCTATTTCTCTAGTAAGGATCCTTAATCCGCAATCAGGATGTACTATTATGTTCTCAATTCCAACACGTTTTATTGCATTTTCCAATATAGAAACAACAAAATCAATACTTTCTACTCTTGGATCATTCGCTTTAACACAGCCAACACCTAATTTCTTACCATGGTCTTCTAATTTCTCCTTTGTTACAACATCAAAGTTTTCTGGCGATGCAGCAAATTCATGACTTAAGATATCAACGCCTTCAAAATCAAGCAAATTGTCGAAAACTCTCGTTATTTTTCCGCAAGCGTGTAATGCTACTGGCACTTTTAAATCACTAGTGATGGTCTCTACAGCTTTTTTTGCTAGGTCCATTGGGGCACCAATGGAGTAAAATGGCTCATCTATCTGTATAGCATCTACACCAGCTTGTTGTAATTTTAAAGCCTCATTTTTTAAAGCTTCTGCTACATCTAAATACAATGTTTCATCTTTGAATCCACTATAAGGTGCATTTTTGTCCAGTTTTGAAGAAAAAACCAATGTTACTGGCCCAGTTATAATACCTTTGATTTTTGCACGTGTTTCTACAAGAGATTTTACAAATTTAAAATCCTTAACAAGCAGATCATCATCAGTTGGCTTTACTTTCCCTATAATAAATGATTCTTTTCCTCTAACTTCAAACCCTTCAAGGCGTCGTGTAAAATATTGTACCATATCATATCTTACTTGGCCGTCTGAGATTAGGTCTATATTTGCTGCCAGTTGGTCTTCAACTGCAATTTTTATTGCGTTTTTTATTTCTTCTTCATTGTCATTTTTCCATAATGGTGGATAACTACCAATAACGGTTCTTAATAGCTTCAAATAATCACCTCAAATTATACTGGCCATGTCAAATGTTTATTTTTACCGTAAATATGTTATTTTCTGATTTTTTTACTTTTTGAGAACAAGACTAGTAATATTATTGAAAAAATTGCAATTATTGCAAAAAATAGAGCATAGACCCAGTAGTCATATTCTATTTGTTCTACTTCACTTCCCTTATAAATTTGTGATATTTCATCTATTACATAGATAGTTCCATTATAGCTAATCTGTATAAGATCCATAATCTCATCATTATTTATATCATATACATTCGGCTCTAAATTACTAACAATAGGCCCTAAATATATCTCATAAATCATGTACAATGAGTTTGCTTGTATATTATATATTTCTAAAGTACCGTTCTCGGTGATTGCTATAAATTGATGTTCAGAAACAGCATCTGTCAGCTTTGCTACTTTCATTATCTGTATGTTTTTTACAACGTTATATCTCTTCGTATGAGTAAATTGGTTGTTGGAAAAACTAAAACTATATACATCTAGGTGACCTTCTGATGTAGCCACTATTAGTTCTGAGTTGTTGTCTTGGTTAATATCATCAAAACTAATTGCTGTTACTTTTTCACCATTCATTTCGAAGCTTGTTAATTCCGTGAAATTATCATCATGGAACTCATAGATATAAACTATTGTTTCGTTGCTTGTCGCAACAAACGTATAATTATTCATTTCAAGAACACGAATTCGTTTTATATTGTCAACATCAATGGTGCGATTTGTGTAAATATAATGTGTGCCATTATATGACGTCAAAATTATTGAAGAATTTGTTGAAATTAGTATACGGGGGTATCCTTCCAAATTTACAATGCTTAAGCCTTTTAACGTAACATTTGCGAATTGAATGTATTTCATGCTATATTCATATCTTGAAACACGAAAAATATATAGTGCATTGCTTGTTAATACTAAAAGCTCATTCTTACTATCATTATTTACATCATAAATCTGCATATCAACAATTGGTCTTTTGCCAGGTAATGCAAGATTTCGAATCCATGAAAAGTTATATGTACCCCATGTCCAAAAGGACATTATGCCATAAGCGGATCCTACTACTGCCACGTATGTATCTGTATCTAATACGTAGCCAAAATCTATGGCTGTTACGTTTGCGTAGAGTTTTTGTTTTGCGTATATGCGGTAAATTTCGTCATTATTACTATAGAATATTTTACACTCTGCAGTAGTTGTCGTAGAATAAAAACTAGAAATGATAAGCACCATTATTACAATAATTGCAAATACAGATTTTTTGTTCATTCGACAAGCCTCGTTTCAAGATACTTAAACACTTCTCTAAGACCATCTTCTAAAGATACTTTTGGAGAGTATCCTAAAATCTGTTTTGCTTTGGTTATGTTAGCAACACTTTGTTTTATATCTCCTTTTCTAGGAGGTGCATACTCTATTGCCAATTTCTTCCCTGAAATTTTGATCATTATTTTAGCCAATTCTTCTATTGTTACTTCTGTTCCTGAGGCAATATTAAATGAATTTCCAACAGCGTCTTTCACTTTTGCAGCTAATAAAATTCCATCTACTACATCAGAAACATAAACAAAGTCTCTTGTTTGGCTGCCACCATAAACAATTGGTGATTGATTCTTTAGGATTCTCGAAACAAATTTAGTTATAACACCAGCATATTCATCATCAGGGTTTTGTCCAGGACCATATACGTTAAATGGTCTTATTGCAGTTACAGGAAGTTCATATAACGCATTGAAAAGCATCGAATATCTTTCTCCAGTGTATTTGCTCAATCCATATGGACTTAGTGGATTTTTTGGGTGGTCCTCATCTATCGGTAATTTAACTGGATTACCGTATATGGCTGCACTTGAAACATAAACAAACCGCTTGACATTGTTTTCATAAGCTGCCTTTAAAACATTAAGTGTTCCAAGAACATTCACAGAAGCATCATATGACGGGTCCTCGATGGAATTGAAGACACTTACTTGTGCTGCTAAATGAAATACAGTATCTACGTCTTTGAAAATACTTTTAATTTCAGTATAATTCCTTATATCTACTTTGAAGAACTCAATAGAATTGATCACATCTTTAATTCGAGAGATATCCCCCTTTGATAAATCATCTATGATTTTCACGTCTTCATTATTGGAGACTAATCGTCTAGCCAAATGGCTTCCAATAAAACCGCATCCGCCAGTCACAATACTAACCATAAACTTTCCCCCTTACTATTACCCTTAAGAGATGGGATAATTACCTAAGCTCGAAAGTAATTTTTTCATAACCCCCTATAATATTTCCTTTTCGACTCCATAATAAAATAAAATTTTTGTTTATTTCATACTCCATAGGAGTGATTACTTCAATTATTCTTGTTTTATGGGGGAATTTCCAATATGCTTCAACATCATACTCAAGTTCCTCTTCCTCAGTATAAGTCTCTATTGTGTTCAGTCCGTTTACTAGTGTTCCTCTAAATTCAATAAAAAACAGCACATGAGGAACGTCGTCTAAACCTCTGTATATTATATCAACGAGTTTCACTTCTGAGCGTACACGTTGGTCGTTTATTATTATACGTTCTTTATCCAGAAACCCTTGCATATTTTTCCACATTAATGTTGTTTCTTTTTTAAACTCTCTTTCATCATGTATTAACTGTAAATACTCTTTATTGCTATCAAGATAACTAAAATCAAGAATTTCACTAACAACGCCAGTTCTAGATACGACAAAATATGCTACCCCACTGATAGGAATCAGCTCTATCTCTTTCATATGCCATCACACATTGTAACAAATAGTTTGATAATAGCTTTATGCATCATAATAATATATTACAAGTCAAGTAATATTGAATTAAATCAGAATTTTTGGTATAATGTCTTTTGTTAATCGATAAGAGCTTATTCTATTAATCTCTCTACGGATTGCAGGAAATATTTCTTTTCTTATATATTCAATTAGCTGATCTTCTGGTAGTTCTGCTTTTGCAATATCCATTAATTCTTCTAAGAGCGCGGCTAAGAATTTTTTAACTTGACTTTGGGAGACGTTACTTACATTAATCCCTAATAAATTGAAATAGTTATCCCGTATGTTTATTATGATTTTATATTTTTCAACAAGCTTTTCGTATTTTGTCATAAACATGTTTCTTCCTTTTTCATCCAGTAACGCATAGAGTGGTGGAAGTATCTGTTGATAAACTTCTAAGATGTCAAATATTTTCGCGTCTCGTGTAACAAGCTCAACTGTAGACCAAGCTTTTATATGTTCATCCAAAACGCTATTGAATGGTTCCCAAAAATCAAGAATGTTGCCTTTGAGCCTTAAAACACGGTCTGGATTATTTTTCAATTCTGGAAAATAATTGTAAAATTCTTCTCTTAGGAAAATGAGCTTATTTCTCAGCCAAGAACTTTTCTCTTTTAAATCTGTTATAAAAACAAAAAGAAGCTTTCTATCAGCTAAATAAACCCATCTATATCCTGCTGCTCTTTCTTCATTTATTTTTATATTGTTTGCCATAGTATCCTCACGTTGGTTTGTTGTTGTGGACAAGCCTTTATCACTAAATACCCAAAGTGCGGATACAAATGATGGGAGCAAATCTAGGTCAAAAGATAGTTTTTCATAAAACCTCTTTACTAATGGAGTCCCTTTTTCTTTGTCTAGTATAAGTACACCATAGATCACATGACCACCACATCAATGTAATATTTAGTTTGATATTATTCTTCTTCTTTTCGTATTTTTTCGTTATAGATTGCTCTCGCCAAATATTCAAATACATCCACTACGTTTTTATTTTCTTTTGCACTTGTTTCGAAAAATGGAAGACTATATGATTTAGCAAAGTCCTCTCCTTCTGAGTACTCGACCTGTCTTCTGTCCTCTAAATCTGCCTTATTACCAACTAAGACTGTTATTAACCCCTCACAGTATTTGTCTAGTTCTTTTAGCCATCGAGGTAAATGTATGAAACTCTCACGATTTGTTATATCATACGTAATTATGGCTCCCGTTGCGCCTTTATAGTATGATGGCCTTATATATGCAAAACGTTCTTGCCCTCCAGTATCCCAGATTTGTAGTTTCACGCGGTCATTGTTTATTTTCACTAGCTTAGATAAGAAGTTTACTCCTATTGTTACGATATATTCCTCTGTAAATGTGTTTTGGGTATATCTCAATGCTAGAGATGTTTTACCAACACCTGCATCGCCTACAACAATTATTTTGAAGACAATATCAAATGGTTCTGTAAACACATGACCACCTGCACCAGTGCTTTCGATAATATTTAGTTAGGACTTATTATTATCTGGAGATTAAAAACTTGTTGTTTTTTGCGTATGTTTATTTTTTAACTTTTCATTTTCTCTATTTAAAAATATTTTAAAACAACATATAATTATCATAGTATTGACTTAATTTTTTTATAAAGCTTCCTGCAGATGAAAGACAGAAGTGCAAGCAACCTAGTGGGTGCCATGAGTTCATTGCTAGCGTCTTTGAGGCGTCTTTTTATCTCTCCAAATATGGCTTCTGCTATGCTAGAGACAACTTTACCTGGAATACCACTTGCAGGGGCAAAATTTATTACCGACTTATCATTAATTTCAACCAGCTGTGTCTTGGTTTGCATAGCTTGTGGGTAGAGGCGCTGCCGTAAAAAAGTATCGCTTTCTGGTCCGAGAACGCGGAGACAGCAGTAAAAAACCCGCCCCCACAAGCACTAACTTTTAATCAAGTGTCTTAACTCATAATTTATCATAAAAAATTTATAATTAGATCATTAATTCATTTTATGATAAATTCAGGAAGTTGTTTTAATGGCTGTAGCAATCATAGCACCAGTTGGTATTTATGTAGGCCGTGTCATTAGAGGAATTCTTGAAAAGCTACCTTCTGGAATTCAGAAAATTTATTTGTTAACACAAGCTGGAGATAGTGAATGGGCAAGAAAGACAAGAGAAAATCTTAGTGTTCTTATGGAACGTCTAGGACCTCTTAGATCTCTGACTGAACATGTTGAGGTTGAAGATTTCACAGCCTACGAAAAATGCTTTAGCACACTATATGACATTGTGAAGCGATTAGCTAGTAATAATAACGTTCGTGAAATTCTGGTTGACATTACATCATCTACAAGAATGTGGACAGTAGCTGCAACAGCTGTTGCATCACTCTTTGAAAACGTTAGAATATACTACGTCAAGAAAAGTCCTTCAAAAGATCAAACACAAATTGAAGAGCGATATCCAAAGTGGGCAGTTGAAGATGAAGGTGATGAGATTGTAGAAATTGTACCTCCTCTTGCAAATATGTCAGATGTTCTTAGTGATGCTGTTGCAAAGAAAATTCTGATATTACTATACACTCAAGAATCGAAAAAGAGAGTTTCATCATTAAAAGATTTAGCAGTAAGTTTAGAATTGATATCTCCGCGTGATCCATTTCCAAAACGTGACAAAATAAAACTGAGAAGAAAGTTATCAAAGCTAAGAGAAAAGGGGTTAATTTACCTAAATCAGTACACTGGACGTGCTCTTGATATAAATCTAACCCTTCTGGGTCGAATGATAGCCCAAATTCTTATGGATGAAAAAGAGGAAAAATTACTCTGATTTTTAACTCTTTTGAAATTTCTCTTTTATCCACTCAAATCCGATTTTGGATGGATAGATTTTTGATTCTTCTTCTAATAAACATTCCATGCATATGCCTTTGCTGGTTATGCATTGTGTACATCCTTTTCGGCCACATTTCTTACAGATTATTGGTGATGCGCAGTCTGGGCAATATATCTCTCCTTCAATTTCGCAAATGACTGCATGTTTTAAGCAGATTGGTTGACCGCAAACCTTACAAGTATATGGTGTTTCTTTCTTGCAAACTTTACATTTATTTACTGGTGAGTGCTGTCCTGCATATCTATTCAGTATTTCTTCAAAAGTTAGCATATCACTTTTTGGTCCTCTATATACGCCTCCAGCAATGACTTTTCCCTCACCATTAAATTTCTGGTTATATACACTATCTTCATGTCCCACCTCTCTTAGGATCTGTTTTATAACTTCTTCGCGTGATATCCCCAAACTTCCCCCTACTCGTCTTTTTAGTAATGATACTGAGATTAAGAACCAGAAATCACCAGTTCGCCATGCTATTAAAAGATCATCTAGGTTTAATGCAGTAGCCAGCCACATTTGGCTTTTTATACGTTTTCTGCTTATAAGAAGAGGATCTATTCGGCTTTTACATTCTACGCCGAACCGTTTGTTTCCCATCATTAAAAGAAAATCGAATACATCACCAGATTCTACTATTTTACTCTTTGGGATTTGCGGTGATAGTTTTATTGTGATAAAGCCATTTTTATACATTATTTTTGCAAATTCATGCTCCCATTCAAATCCTGCAAAAAACTTTTTTGTAAACATAACCATATCGTCGAGGTTCAAATCAATTTCATTCTCTCTAAAATATATTAGAAGTCTGTAGAATACATCCATCAATAGGTATTCTTCTTTCTTGGGTGGTCGCATTTACAGTCCTCACATTCATTCATATCTAATGATTAACTTTGCATTCTGATATAAAAATTTGTTCTGGAAAAATACTTTTTACAATATAACTTATTGATTGTATATTTTTAAATAACATTTATGGAGGATTATATTTTACCATAGCTGTATTGCTTGCTGGTGTATAAATATGACTTAAATAATTTGAATTGAGGCCTCTCAAGGTTAAAAACAAAAACTTTAAAAGAACACATAGCAATAAGAATGTGTCCAGTGAAAACTGGTCGCTTTTTTTGGCTAATTTTCACTGGAGTCGAGAAATATAAGGTGAATTACACATGTCTGAAAAATTTAGTGTAGTTAGTGATTTAAGGCCTAATGCAAAATCTGTAAATTTGAAATTTAAGGTTGTAAGTAAGAGTGAGCCACGAGAAGTTACATCAAGAAGAGATGGATCAACACATAAAGTTGTCGAGGCAGTAATTGGTGACGAAACAGGAATTATAAAAATGACACTTTGGGATGATCAGATAGATATGCTTGAAGAAAACAAGACATATGAGCTTTCTAATGGTTATGTAGGATTCTTTCAGAATACGTTACGTCTAAATATAGGTAGATATGGTGAGGTTAAAGAATCTGATGAAGATATTTCTGAAGTTAATATGGAAAATAATATGAGTGAACGTGTCTATCAAAGAAGATTCAGTGGTAGACGTTTTGATAGAAGCCGAAATGATTATAGCTCTAGGCGATCTTTCGGCAGAACTGATAGACGCTGGTAGCTCAAGTTTGTTATAATATCGCGAAAGATGGTATTACAGCATCTTTTTATTTATTATCTATTTTTGTTAGTTAACTATAATGATTAAGTCTTTATCCTTATTTTGATTTTAATCACATTTTAGAAGTTATGAATTTAAGAATAATGTTTATATTTAGACACATCATCATACTTTACAAAATTTATTACAAAACAATTGGAATGGGTTGAGACGATGTCCGAATCAGCAGAATCTTTTATGTTCCTAGTG